>Ga0193699_10000024_pt1 | contig 145230 bp, 143 predicted proteins | sample L3c2metaG_FD_160095 | JGI IMG/M metagenome (GOLD analysis project Ga0193699, IMG submission 160095) | Soil microbial communities from a riparian zone of the East river system, Colorado, United States - L3c2 | ecosystem: Environmental > Terrestrial > Soil > Riparian zone | place: USA: East...
ACACCCCGACACAACCAACACCGCCGAACTCCACATCGACACCACAGTCAAGGGCTACAACAACCTAGGCGTAGAGACAGGCGTCACAATCAGCGACTAGCCCGATGAAGTGCATTCGCTGAAGGCCCGGATGGTGATCGCCGCGCGCGCAAATCAGCGCGCGCGGCGATCCGTTACACGCGATTTGCGGGTGAAAACCCTCCCCTCCGGAGATGGTTGTTCTGAATAAGAAAAGATCCTTGACTGATGGATTCGAAGCGACTATGGATTCGGTATCCCCCAGAGGGGATGGCGCCGGAGCCAAACTGGCTTCGCGCGGGAAACCAATACCGGAAGGAAAAGAAAGATGATTCGCAATATCAAGGTCCTTGGCCTTGCTCTCGTCGCGGTCTTCGCGATGAGCGCAATGGTCGCATCGGCCGCCTCGGCTCAAGGGAAACTCACATCGGACGGCCCGGTGACACTGAAAGTAACGGAAACAGGGATTAAAACCGCAAACGCCCTGACAGCGTACACACACACGGTCGCCTGTCCGGGCAGCACGATCACAGGGCATAAATACAACGTAACACCGCACGGGCTGATCCCGTCCGGAGAAACCACAGCTACACTCACGCCTCACTACAACCAGACTGCCTGCGAAGTTGTCGATCTAGGCGTTCCGGCAACAGTGACAATGAATGGCTGTGACTACGTGGTCCACGTTCTGGGAACAGTGGGAACCAAATACGAAGTATCCGTAGATGTAGTGTGCCCGGTAGGCAAAGTCATCGAAGTAGAGGTATACAGCAGCAGCTCAGAGGCCCTCAAACTCTGCACGATTACAGTCAAAGGGCAAGCAGGCCTTAAAGGTGCGGCGGGCGCTCCGGTCCTGGCGCAAAACACAGCAGCGGTTGGCGGCACACAGGACGATCTCGACATCGTCGGGACGTTTAAAGGCATTCATGCCGAAAGGCACGGATTGTGCAAAGGCGAAGGCGGACACGCCGACACAACCAATACCGCCGAATTCCACGTTGACGCCACAGTCAAGGGCTACAATAACCTAGGAGTAGAGACAGGCGTCACAATCAGCGACTAGCGCATAGCGCGTCGACTGAGAAGCAGACAAGAAGCAGACAACGAGGCCGGGAGCGATCCCGGCCTCGTTGCTGTCGTAGAGAAACTAAAAGTTCCTTGACAAATATCTATACGTTCCGATATGGTCGCTCTTAGCTTTGCGGGCTTTGGGGAGGCAATGAGGCTTGCAGGCGTAGGGGGAAACCAAGGGAGGGAGCGTTGTGAGGAGAGAGTCATTCGTGCGGGCTGTGGGAAAACGTCACTTTGTGGTTGCGCTGTTGTTCAGCGTGGGTGCCGTCCTTGGTCTCTTTGGTACTCCCGCTTCGGCTGCTCCGCCTCAGATCTGGCAAAAGTGCGACGCTGACGAGCCTGCCGGTCAGAGCTGCGAATTCCCCAGAGGCATCGGTGCCGATCCCGACAGCGGTCACGTTTTCGCCTCAGATCAGGTCCACAGCCGCATCGTCGAGCTCACCGCTAGGGGTGACTTCCTTAGGACCTGGGGCTGGGATGTGGTTGCAAGCGGTCCTGGCGATGACAATACGGCCCCCGAAGATCAATTCGAGATTTGTGTTCCCGGCAAAGGCGATACCTGTAAAGCGGGGATTGAAGGCAGTGGAGTTGGTCAGCTCAGCGGCCAGCAGGGAGTCGCTGTGGACTCCGCTGGGGCTGTCTACGTGGTCGATTTCTCCAACAGCCGCGTGCAGAAGTTCGATTCCGAAGGCCACTTCGTGTTGATGTTCGGCGGCGACGTCAATAAAACGAAGGTCGCAGGAGGTGCTCCGGAAGCCGATCAAAACCTCTGCCCGGTCGATCCTGCTGACGAATGCCAGGCAGGTGTCCAGGGGACCGGCAAAGGCCAGTTTGGTGCTTGGGCTGTCGCTGTCGGCAGCTTCATCGCCATCGACCGCAACGGCAGCCCAACCGATACCGACGACAAGGTCTACGTCGGCGATGAAAAACGCATTCAGGTTTTCGACGCCGGAGGCCACTACCTCGAAGACGTGCCGCTGGATCCCGTAGGCCTGCTAAAAGAAAGGCCCGTGCAGTCGCTTGCGGTAGACGCCGCCGGCTTCCTCTACGTCATCTACGACGGCACGCCCGACGTGCGGAAGATCGACCCGACGAGTGGCGAGGAACTGGAAGAACCGCGCTTCGAAGTCACTACATCGGAAGGTCCAGCGATCCCGACCGCCGTTGCGGTGGACGCAGTTGGCCACGTCTGGGTCTTCGGCCCGACCAGTTTCTCGGGCGGTCAAAAACTCGACCCGATCCACGAGTTCGATGCCGACGGCAAGAAATCGACAAATTCGGCAAAGGCGAATTCGGAGCCTCGACTGGGCTTGCCACCAACCTCTGCCCGGGCAACGAAGCACCAGGGAACCTCTACGTCAGCAACACGGTGTCGGGATCGGGCGCCTTCGTCCGCGCCTACGGCACGGCGCCGACGAACTGCGGCAAGGCGATCACCGGCGAAGCCGCACCGATCCAAGAGACCGGCGCTACGCTCAACGGCAAAGCCAACCCCAAGGGGCAGGCCGTCACCGAATGCTTCTTCGAATACGGGACCAGCGAAACCTATGGTCAAACGGCTTCGTGCGCAGAGTCCTCGGGAGGAATCGGCACCGGCACCGATCCCGTCCCAGTCCACGCGGTAGTCGGTGGCCTCACGGCAGGGACCGTCTACCACTTCCGCCTCGTCGTCGGCACCGCCAGCGGAACCGAATCGGGCAGCGATGCCACCTTCAAAACCCTCGGCCCACCGGCGATCTCAGAAGACCACACCGCGAGCGCCACCGATACCGAAGCCAGCGTCAGGGCGCTGGTCAACCCCGAAGGCCTCACCACGAGCTACCACTTCGAGTATGGACTGGACGCTACCTACGGAAAAAGCACTCAGGAGATCGGGATCGGTAGTGACCGCAGCGAGCATCCCGCCCTCGCCACGCTGAGAGGCCTTTTGCCTGGGACCACCTACCACTGGCGAATCGTCGCCGCCAACTCCAGCGACACGACCGAAGGCGAAGACCACACCCTCACCACTTATAGGACCTTCGTCGCCGAGACGGGCTGCCCCAACGAAGAATTCCGCACCGCTGCCTCGGCTCTCCTGCCCGATTGCAGGGCTTACGAGATGGTCAGCCCGGTCGACAAAAACGGCAGCGACATTGCCGCCGGGTTGGCCAACCTCGGGGACCCAGGCGGCCAGATCCAGAGCACCCCCGAGGGCGACAAGATCACCTACACCTCGCGCACGTCCTTCGGCGATCAGCCGAACTTCTCCGGCGTCAACCAGTACCTCGCCGGCCGCGAGGATGGCGAGGGCTGGTCCAGTCACGGGATCCATCCGGCCCCGGTGCCCAACACCCTGTTCGGGCTTGCGCGCGAGTTCATGGCCTTCTCGCCCGATTTATGCAGCGCCTGGCTGGGCGACGGCAGTACGCCCCCTCTTAAGGAAGACGGGCAGAAAGGCCTCCCCAACATCTACCGCCGCGACAACTGCGGCGAACCGCCGGGAGCCCTAGAAACCTTGACGGCCATCCCGCCGGAATTGCCGTTGCCACCCGGTACTCCTCCAAACTACTTAGACAACAAGTCGGTGCAGGGGGTCTCCGATGACTCACGCCACGCGGTGTTCGCAGCTGTAGCAGCATTGACGCCCGAAGCCCCGACGAGCGCAAACGCGCAGGTCTACGATCATTTCGGCGGCGCGAATCACCTGGTCAGCATCCTGCCCGGCGGTCTTGCCTCTGCAAGTGCCAATGCAGTCGGGAGCGGGGGATGCAACTTGGACCACGCTGTCTCCACGGACGGCTCGCGCGTCTACTGGACCGCCAACTTCGTGGCCAACACCTGCACCGGCGAAATCTACCTACGCCAGCACCCCGAGCAGGGCAAAGTCGGCGAAGAATGCTCTGAACCAGCAAAAGCCTGCACGATCGCGGTAAGCACTGGCAGCAGCGCCTTCTTCTGGACCGCGTCCGCCGACGGTTCCAAGGCCCTATACAGCGAAGGGGAAAAACTCTTCGAATTCGAAGAGGAATCGCAAAGCTCACACCTGGTGGCGGAAAAAGTCAAAGGCGTCGCCGGGGCGAGCGACGATCTGTCGCGCATCTACTTCGTCTCCAGCAAAGCGCTGACCGGCGCCCAGCAAAACAGCGAGGGGGACGAAGCAAAAACGGGGGAGCCGAACCTCTATCTCGACGAAGCAGGAACGAAGACCTTCGTGGCGAGGTTGGTCGAGGGCGATGTGGGGAAAACTGAGCCGGACTCAAACGTCCTCGCGTACAGTATCGTCGAACAGGAATCGTATCAGCGCCCCACCCGAGTAACTCCCGACGGCGCCCACCTGGCCTTCGAGTCGCAAGCGAGGCTGACGGGCTTTGACAACAGGGACATCGAGAGCGGCAAGGCTAGCGTCGAGGTCTTCAGCTACGAAGTGGGAGGGGAGCTCAGGTGCGTGTCGTGCATCCCGAGCGGGGCGCGGCCGAGCGCGGCGAGACTGCTGACCCCGTACCATCTTCCCTGGCTGGTGGAATTGGAACCACCCAATGTCCAAGCCGCAGCCTGGATCCCGACCTGGGAACACCCATTGCGGGCCTCAAACGTCCTCTCCGACGATGGCGGGCGCCTGTTCTTCAACAGCAACGACAAGCTCCTGCCGCGCGATACCAACGGGACGATGGACGTCTATGAGTGGGAGGCGCCGGGGGAGGGCAAATGCACGAGCAAAAGCCCCTCCTTCCAGGCCTCGAGCGGCGGCTGCCTCTACTTGATCTCCTCGGGAGAGAGCCCCTTCGAATCTGAATTCTGGGAAGCGACCCCAGACGGCGATGACGTCTTCTTCACCACGGCCTCGAGTCTTTTGCCCCAGGACCCGGGTCTGATCGACCTCTACGACGCCCGTGTGGATGGTGGCTTCCCCCAGCCGATAGTGAAGGCCCCGTGCGAAGGCGAAGCCTGCCAGAGCCCGCCGCCGCCGCCCAACGACCCGACGCCCGCTTCCGCCGCTTACAGCGGCCCCGGCAACGAGAAGAAGGCCAAGCTTCGCTGCGCCAAAGGTAAGCGCCTGGTGTTCCGCGCCGGTAACCCCCGCTGCCTCGTCAAGAAACACAAAGGAGCAGGAAAGAAACAGCGAGCCAACCGTAACCGGAGGGCGGCACGATGAGACGTCTACTCACCACCCTCGCGCTAGCCCTCTGCGCAGCGGCCTGCCTACCCGCCGGCGCCAGTGCTGCCTTTGGCCTCAACAACTTCGACGTCACCTTCACCAACGAAGACGGCACCCCCGCGACCGAGGCCGGCTCCCACCCCTTCGCCCTGACCGTCTCCCTGGGGGCCAACTTCACCGGCAAAGTGCCCGAAGGGCGGCTGAAGGACGTCTTGGTCGAACAGATCCCCGGTCTGGTCGGCGACACCACCGCCTATAAGCGCTGCACGACCCTGCAGTTCCTGGAAATAAAAGAAGGGGTGAACGCCTGTCCGCTCGAGACCACGCTTGGCATTGACGCCGTCGCCAGCTCCGCGCCGGGCCTATGGAGCACCACGCCGGTCTTCAACCTCACCCCGCCCCCAGGTGTGCTCTTGCGGCTCGGCTTCCGGGTCGACAACACCGAGAACATCATCGTCGACGTCGCCCTGAGTCCCGACCCCCCATACAACCCGATCGGCGCCTCGCGCAACACGCCCGAGCTCGTCTCGGTCTTCGGCAACAAGATCCAGCTCTGGGGAGATCCCTCCGATCCCGCCCATGACGGCCTGCGCGGCGCCTGCGGGGTATACGGAGTGACCCTGCCCCCCGGCGACATCTCGGCCTTCGAATTCGAAAGCCAGCCTGAATCCTCCTGCCACGTCGCCCCCAATCAAGAACCCTTCCTCACCCTGCCGACGAGCTGTGCCGAACCGCTTGCCACCAACTATGAAGCCTTCTCCTGGGAAGGGGGCTTTGACGCCGGCAGCGTCCTCACCCATGACGCCGCGGGTAACCCCGAAGCCTTCGGCGAATGCGGCGCCCTCGGCTTCAAACCCTCGATCGGCGCCAAACCGACCTCAAAGGCGGCCTCCAGCCCAACTGGCCTTGACTTCTCCCTGGACGTCGAAGACGAAGGCCTCACCGATGTCAAAGGCCACGCCCAGTCGGCGATCCGCAAAGTGGTCGTCACCCTGCCCGAGGGGATGACCGCCAACCCGTCCCTCGCCGAAGCCCTCGAGGTCTGCTCAGAAGACGACCTCGCAAGGGAAACCCTCGCTGCCGCCCCGGGCCAGGGCTGCCCAGAGGCGTCGAAGATCGGCAGCCTCGAAGTCGAGAGCCCATTGGTCGAAGAACCGATCAAAGGCTCCCTCTATGTGGCAAAGCCCTTCGAAAACCTGGCCGACGATTCGCTGATCGCCCTCTACATCGTCCTCAAGAACCCGAGGCTGGGAGTGCTCGTAAAACAGACGGCAAAGGTCGTGCCCGACCCCAAAACCGGCCAGCTGACGACGATCACCGATGAAATACCTCAGTTCCCGTTCAGCCACTTCCGCCTGCACTTCCGCGAGGGCGGGCGGAGCCCCTTGGTCAGCCCGCCGCTCTGCGGCAAATACCAGGCAAAGGCGGTGATGACCCCGTGGTCTGGCACCGCTCCGCTCGAGAGCTCCTCGACCTTCGAGATCATCTCGGGCCCAGATGAAAGCTCGTGCCCCAAAGGCGGCACCCCGCCCTTTGCGCCGGGATTCGAAGCCGGCTCGCTGAACAACTCCGCCGGCAAATACTCCCCCTTCTACATGCGCCTTACCCGCCGCGACGGCGACCAGGACCTGACCCGCTTCGATGCCACCCTGCCTCCCGGCGTGGTGGCGAAGCTGGCCGGGGTCGACAAATGCCCCGATGCCCAGATCGCCCTGGCCAAGGCAAAGACCGGCAAAGCCGAGCTGGCCAGCCCCTCCTGTCCCGCCAACTCCAAGATCGGCCACGCGATCGCCGGTGCGGGAGTCGGCTCCCAGCTCACCTACGTGCCGGGCTCGGTCTACCTCGCCGGCCCCTTCGGCGGCGCCCCTCTCTCTGTTGTGGGCATAGTCCCCGCGGTAGCCGGTCCCTTTGACGTCGGCACCGTGGTCACCCGCCAAGCGCTGGTGGTCAATCCGCGCACCGCGGAAGTGAGGGCCGACGGCGCTCACTCGGACCCGATCCCCCACATCCTCGCCGGCATCCCCCTGGTGGTCCGCGATATCCGCGTCTACGTCGACCGCCCAGGCTTCACCCTCAACCCGACGAGCTGTGAGCGCTTCGCCGCCAAGGCGGCGATCTGGGGGGGAGGGCTCAACCCCTTCCTCAGCAGCGACGATTCCCCGGTATCCAGAGAAGCCAGCTACCAGGCAGCAAGCTGCGCGAGCCTCGGCTTCAAGCCGAACCTCTCGCTGAAGCTCAAAGGCGGGACCAAACGCGGCGATCATCCACGCCTCAGAAGCGTCTTCACTCCCCGCAAGGACGACGCCAACCTCAAGGGCCTGGTCGTGCGCCTGCCAAGATCCGCCTTCCTCGACCAGGGTCACATCAGGACGATCTGCACCAGGGTCCAGTTCGCCGCCAAAGCCTGTCCCGAAGGAGCGATCTACGGCCACGCCAGGGCCTTCACCCCGCTGCTCTCCGAACCGCTTGAAGGCCCCGTCTACCTCAGATCCTCAAACCACAAGCTACCCGACTTCGTCGCCGCCCTGCACGGCATCATCGACGTCGAAGCAGTAGCTCGCATCGACTCGAAGAAAGGCGGCATCCGCGCCACCTTCACCGATCTGCCCGACGCCCCGATCACCAAAGTCGTAGTCAACATGCAGGGCGGCAAAAAGGGCCTGATCGTCAACAGCACCAGCCTCTGCGCCAAAAAGCACAAGGCAAACATCCAGCTCGACGCACAGAACGGCAAGCAGAGTCAGATCAAGCCGCTGGTGGGCGCGACCTGCTCGGGCAAGCGCAAGCAGCGGCGCCACGCTGGCTGATACCCCGGTTCTTCAACTTAACTCAAAGTCTCTTGAGTTAAACGCTCAGACGCGCTATCGGTTGAGGCAGCTCCCCGGGGGGAAGGGGGAGTTACCCAAACCGAAAGGAAGAGAAGATGATCCGCAATCTCAAGGTCCTTGGCCTTGCTCTCGTCGCGGTCTTCGCGATGAGCGCGGTGGTCGCGTCGGCAGCCTCGGCTCAAGGGAAGATCACATCCGACGGCCCGGTGACACTGAAAGCAACCGAAACAGGGACCGAAGCTGCAAACTCCCTGACAGCATTCACACACACGTTCGCATGTCCGGCCAGCACCATTACAGGACATAAATACAACGTAACACCACATGTACTAATCCCGTCCGGCGAAACCACAGCTACACTCACGCCTCACTACAACCAAGCAACCTGCAAGGTAGTCGATCTAGGCGTTCCGGCAACAGTGACAATGAATGGCTGTGACTTCGTGGTCCACGTTCTGGGGACATTTATGAGCAAATACGAAATATCCGCAGATATAGTGTGCCCGGCGGGTAAAGTCATCGAACGCGAGGTTTACAGCAGCAGCTCAGAGGCGCTCAAACTCTGCACGATTACAGTCAAAGCGCAAGCAGGCCTCAATGGTGCAGCGGGTGCTCCGGTCCTGGCGCAAAACACAGCAGCGGTTGGCGGCACACAGGACGATCTCGACATCGTGGGGACGTTTAAGAATATCCACGCCGAAAGGCACGGTTTGTGCAAAGGCGAAGGCGGACACCCCGACACAACCGCCACCGCCGAACTCCACATCGACACCACAGTCAAGGGCTACAACAGCTTTGGGGTAGAGACAGGCGTCACAATCAGCGACTAGCGCATAGCGCGTCGACTGAGAAGCAGACAACGAGGCCGGGAGCGATCCCGGCCTCGCTTGTGTCTAGCCGGAAGGTGCATGATTAGGAAAAATGTATTAAACTGCGGGACAAGTTTAATGGGAAAGGAGAGGACCTTGACTGCTCGATGGATGACGTTGCTTGCTGCCGCGATTGCGATTGCGGCCATCGTGGTTGGCTGTGGAGGTGGCGGCGACTCGTCGTCGAGCTCGGGCGGAGAAAGCGACGGCTCGGGGTCGATCAAGACCTCGTTGCTCAGCAAGCCGGTATTCATCAAGAAGGCGAGTGAAGCGTGCCGCAAGAAGAGGACGGGGTTGATTCAGAGGATCATCGAATATCAGGCAAGCCATGAAGTCAAAGGAGCCCCAGAAGGAGCGCTGATTGCGAAGGCGATCAAGGCGGTTCAGATTCCGACGGTCGAAAGCGAAATGGAAGCCATTCGCGCGCTTGGAGCCCCGTCGGGGGACGAGGCCGAAATCGAAGCAATCCTGGCAGCCCATCAGGCGGCGATCGATGAGCTGAGGAAAGCGAAGCAGATCAACGACTACGAAGAAGTCGAAAAGTACTTCGCTGACGCGACGAAGAAGCTCGAAGCGTACGGGTTCAAAGCCTGCGCGAACGGCGGATAGCGGCCGTGACGACTGTCGGGAGAAGGACACTCGCAATCGTCGGAGTGGGGATCGCGATGATTGCGGTCGGCTGCGGCGGGAGTCACGACGAGCAGGCTAGGCCCAGCAAAGCCGAATTTCTCGAGAAGGCCAATACGGCGTGCGAGAAGGCGAGGGCGGGGGCCGGAGAAAGAGTCGCGGACTTTCTGGCGCCACGCAAGCAAAAGGGGTCTCTTACGCCCGTTGACTATGGCGATCTGGCTCACTTCGTGATGCTGCCGACGATCGAATCGGAAATCGCAGGCATCGTGACCCTCTTTCCGGTGCCGGCCGGAGAAGGTGAGCGTATCGACGACTTGCTCTACGCCGAGCGACGGGAAATCGACATACTTGCCAACACCGAAAAGATCGATTCGATAGAGGCCGTCGAACGGCACTTCAATAGATCGGGGAGGATGCTGCGGGCCTATGGCCTTACGTCCTGTGCCAACGGTCTCGCCAGCCACTAAGACATGTAGGCCTGGATCTTAGGCATATGGCTCGCGTTTACAAGACAATCGTCGAGCCTGTACTGGTGAGCTCGCCGGTTGAAAACTCCGAATAGCGCCGAGAGCTGCGCCAGCGAGTAGATGTCATCCATCCGCCGGCCACGCTCGATCGCGGACAGCATCGGGGTAAACACAGCTTCGAGCTGTTGCTTCTGATCGGCCGGTACGCCCAAAAAACGGATGCTGTCGAGCATATGGAACTCGATCGCATTGACCGTCGTCAGCTGCATCGCTTCCGCAAAGCGCTTGCGCTTGCCCATCGCAGGGTCCTGCGTATGTATGAACTGGTTGAAGTTGTGCTGCACGAACCACCAGGCCTCTCGGCAGAAGCCGTTGACGCGGGAGATGAACTGCCTCTTCGTAATCGTGCCCGTGGTCAGCGTCGTATTCCCTTCCACGGAGTAGGTCCTATCGCCCGCCGTGGCGGGGTCGTCGCCGGTACCGCCGCAGCCAATGGCGATCGCTGCAATGGCGATCGCAAGAGCCAGCAAACACATGGGACCGCGTAAGAATCTCATCATCACAATTTAGAAAATTTTACTAAATATATAGTGATCCTGTAGCTGAAGGTAAGGCCAAGCCGCCTAGGATTCGATCGGGCGCAGGCGCTGCGCGTCGACGAGGCAGTCATCTAGGCCGTATCGTCGTGCGCGCTCGTTGTACTTGCTGAACAGGGCTTCCACTTCCGCGATCGAATGGAGCGGGCCCAGCCTCTGGCCGCGCTCGATCGCTTCCTGCATCGGACCGACGATGTCTTCGATGTCGGATTCTTCCCTTTTTGGGGCGCCCAGGCGGCGGACGTTGTCGAAGATGTGAAAGTCGATCCCGGCCATCAGGGAAAGGCGGATCGCTTCGGAGAAGCGCTTTCTCTGGCTTACCCTCTCATCCTGCCAGCTGCTGTATTGAGCAAAGTTGTCGAAGATGATCGCCCAGGCTTCGCGACATGTCTTGTTGACGCGGGCTATGAATTGCGCTTTCGGCAGCTTGCCGGCTTCCATCGTCGTGCTTGCCTGGACGGTGAAGTCCTGGCCGGCGCCGGCGGCAGAGCTTTCGCTGTCACCACCGCAGCCGACAGCCATTGCCGCAGCCACGAGCACCGCAGCGAGGAGCGACCCGGGATATTTAAACGAGAGTTCTTTCGTAATGGAAGAACTCTACGTCATCCAGTGCCTGTTTGCTCAGGTAACTTCGCGCAGTTTCTGCGCTTCGCCGAGCTGCTGGAGCTTTTTGAGGCTCTGGTTCTCGATCTGGCGGATCCGCTCGCGGGTGACGTTGAAGGTGCGGCCCACCTCGTCGAGCGTGCGCGGGTGCTCGCCGCCCAGCCCGTAGCGAAGTTCGAGCACGCGGCGCTCGCGGTAAGAGAGGTTCTCCAGCGCTTCCTTCAGCGCCTCTTTGGTCAGCAGGTCCGCGGCACGGTCAAAGGGGGACTCCGCCTTCTCGTCGGCGATGAACTGGCCGAACTCCGACTCCTCCTCGTCGCCGACTGGCTTCTCGAGCGAAACCGGGGCTTGGGCAGAGCGCTTGATCGAGTCGACCTCCTCAGGGTCGATCCCGGTGACCTCGGCGATCTCCTCCGGGGTCGGCTCGCGGCCGAGCTCGGTGACCAGCTTGCGCTCGGCGCGGCCGATCTTGTTCAGCTTCTCGACCACGTGGACCGGGATGCGGATCGTGCGCGCCTTGTCGGCCAGGGCACGGGCGATCGCCTGGCGGATCCACCAGGTCGCGTAGGTGGAGAACTTGAAGCCCTTGCGGTAGTCGAACTTCTCTGCCGCGCGGACCAGGCCCAGCGTCCCCTCCTGGATCAGGTCGAGGAAGGGAAGGCCCTGGTTGCGGTAGTTCTTGGCGATCGAGACGACCAGGCGCAGGTTGGACTCGACCATTTTCTGCTTCGCGTCGAGGTCGCCGCGCTCGATCCGCTTGGCGAGTTCAACCTCCTCCTGGGCGGTCAGCAGGCGGACTTTGCCGATGTCCTTGAGGAACAGCTGCAGGCTGTCCGTGGTCATGTCCGGTTTCAGGTCGATCGCGGCTTTGGCGCGGCGGCGACCTTTGCGGCCGGTGTCGGCGGGCATCGCGTCGGCAGCCGCTTTCTGGGCCGGATCCATGTCCTCGACAAGCTCGATGCCCTGCTTCTCGATATGGCCGTAGAGGTCCTCGACGTCGGACTCGTCGAGATCTACCTCCGACACCGCCGAGGCGATGTCGCCGAAGGTGAGCACGCCCAGCTGCTGACCCCTATGGATCAGCCCTTTGACCTCCTCGAGCTCCTGAAGCTCTGCAACCAGCATCTATTCTGCACCCGTCTTTCTGCGTCAAAAAAGCGGACCGGCGACGCGGTCCGCGAAGTAGGAATAGGCCTTGCACGTCTGATAGGCCTCAAACGTCTGTTCGCATGATAGGCGCTTCAGTTTTTGAAGTCAAGGCCCTCCGTGCCCAATTCCGCCCGAAATCCCCGCCCCTGGCTGCGTGCCTTCTGGCAGCGCGCCTACCGCGAGAACGTCACCGGCCTCTCGGCGATGGTCGCCTACAACCTGATGCTCGCCGTCTTCCCCTTCGCCCTGCTGGTCCTCTTCGTCTTCGGCCAGGTGCTGAAGATCAATGGGGTGGAGACGGGGGTGCTCGACGACCTGCAGCGGCTCTTCCCCAACGCCGAGCAGCACACGCTCACCGACGTCCTGGAAAGGATCGAGGACAACTCGACCACGATCGGGATCGCCGCCTTCCTCGGCTCACTCTGGATCGGCGCATCCTTCTGGGGGGCAATGGATACCGCCTTCGGCCGCATCTACCACGTCCCAAGCCGCGGCTGGGTCGAGCAGAAGCGCTTCTCCTTCGCGATGCTGGGTGTGGTGCTGCTCTTCATCGCGGCGAGCATCCTGCTGCCGGCGATCGAGGCGGCGCTCGTCTCAAGCACCGACCGCCTGCCGCTCGGCCTTTCTGACATCAAGGCGATCGACACCGGCCTCCTTCTCGGCCTGGCGGTGCTGATCGTCTTCGCGATCTGCTGCGTCATCTACTGGGCGGTGCCGAAGGGCCACATGCCGTGGCGTGACGTCTGGCCTGGCGCGATCTTCGTCACGGTCGCCGCCGGCATCGCCAACTGGGCCTTCCCCTTCTACCTGTCGAACGTCTCGAGCCTCTCGCGCTTCGGTTCGACCCTGGGCTTCGTCCTGATCGCCCTGCTCTGGTTCTACCTGCTGAGCCTGGCGCTGCTGGTGGGGGCGACGATCAACTCGCTGCGCCACGAGCTGCACGACACGGGCGAGCTTCCCTACACGTAGAAAGGGCCGGGCAGAGCCCGGCCCTTTCTCAAACGATCGGAGGGATCGTTTACGGGTAAACCAGGCCCCGCTCGACGAATTCGAGGTTGAAGTTCTGCACGGCCTCGTTTTTACCCGCCGGGGACGGAAGTCCCCCCTGCGAGTTGACGAAGCTGTTGAGGCTGATCGGGATGAACCCGAACAGTTTCAGAACACAACCGCTTGCACCCGGCACGGAGAACGAGTTGTCCACGTAGGTGCCGTTGTTGAGATGGATGATGCTTTTTCCATCAATGCTGAACGTCGGTTCTTTACCGGTGATCGGTTTATTGGGCGGCGGCGGGCTGGTGGTGCCCGTTATCAGTTTCAGCGTGATCGGACTCGCGTTCGAGCCGATGTAGCAGGTGCTGCCCAGGACTCCCGATGGCGTGGTCAGGTGGACCTTGATCGGGATCGTCACCGAGTTAATGGTGAAGTTGGTGGGCGTGCCCGCCAGTTCGGTTTCGGCGTACAGGGTCAGTGCGTCGCTGCCGAAGAATTCCAGCAGCCAGGTCAGCCCGGTTAGGCCGATGACTCCACCGGGGACTTTTTGTTTGGTTTTCGACAAACCACCTTTGGAGTTGTAGCTAAAGCCTTCGAAATTTTCGTCGGCTCCGCCGCTGAGGGTCAGCGGATTTTCGATCGGCACGTCCTTGGTGCCCATCTGCAGGTGCCCCCCGGTGATGTTCGAGAAGAGGCAAAGCGCCAACCCCGATTTTTCTTCAGGGCTGGGGCAGCCGGCGAACTGCGAGTAGCCGGGCGCCGGTTCTCTCGCCTGCGCGGCCGGGGCAAGCAGAGCCACGGCCAGAACTGCCATCACGGCTGCGGTAAGCAGCCGTGCAAGCGACTTCGACTGGGACATATATCCTCCCATAAACGTAGTAGTTCCTGATCTTAAAAAAAGATCAATTTGATTTATCTTCTTCGATTGTCCCGTCTGAGTCAAGGGCAAGTATCCGATTGGTACCGAAGAGGGCCTCGTGAAGACGGCCGATCAAGGCTCGGGCAAGGGCGTGATCGCCGCTCAGCTCGAGGTCATTGGCGCCCCCCTCGATCACCGCGTTCAACCAAGCCATGGAGTTGCCCAGAGCCCAGGCCGCGACGTTGCCGTCAAGGTTCGTGGTGCAGGATCCGATCGCGCCGCCCTCGACCTCGACGACCACCCCGGCGAGGCGCCGCCTCTTGCCATTGGCAATCTCGGCCGCCAGCCGGCACGAGCCATACAGCTCTTGCGGAGGTCGCAGCATCGGTACCGTCAGCAGGAAGGCCGTCTCGACGTCGAGACGGCCGATCGGTGTCGTTTCGTGCGGTATGTGCTGCCGCTCCCACCGTGCCGCTACGGCGAGCGGCGCGATTCCGTGGCGCAGCCATCCGGTGACCGCGTATGGCGTGCCCCTGCCGCAACTGCGGGATGCCTCGAGCTGGCCGGAGAGGCGCATTGCCGTGAGACGGCGCTCCAGCGCCGGATAGCTGAGCGAGACGATCACGCGATCGAGCTCGGTCAGCGAGAGCGGCCCCGCAGCGAGGGCGCGGAGCATCGTCGAGGACCAGGCCACCGCCAGGGCTTTGATTGCAGCCTTCGCGGCGTTGCTCTCGATCCCCAGCGGCCCCTCGGGAGCACGACGGAGCCAGCGCTCGAGCACGTCGGCGACCACAATCAGGCCGTGGCCGGATTCGGTCAGCTCGTACTCGAGGATGCCTGGGAAGCGATTGCGACGGTGCTTCTCGATTGCATCTATCTCCACCAGGCGCTTGAGCTGAGCCCTCAGCGTCGTCTGGGCGGGGGAGCCGGTGGCACGACGCAGCTCCGCCTGCTGCTTGGAGTCGTCGATGAGCGCCCGCAGGATTGCCACATTGAGTGGCATGGCAAGAAGACCGAGGGTATGCGCTCCGGAGCGCGCCCCATTCCCGCTCCCGTTGACCCTGTTGCCATTCAAGCAGGGGCATTATGGCATTAATCAGTTTTATTTGGGAATTGGCTAAGGTCCGGAGTCTGGTGGCCGGGTGGAGCGCACATTTGGACGGCAGGCGTCTTGCCAGGGCTTTCGTGCTCGTCGCGATGCTGGCGTTGCTTGCCAGTGGATGCGGTGGGAGCTCGAGCGGGGAGAGCGCCCCGGATCGGTTCGATGCGAACCGGGCGTGGGGGTTGGTGGAACTCCAGCTGGAAAGCGGCCAGCGTCCGGCCGGATCGCCGCAGTTACGCAAGCTTGCGACGAAGCTGCGGCCGCTGCTCCCCGGTGGGCACTTCGAATCGCTCCCCGGCGAGCCCGGGCTGCGCAACGTGGTCGGCACCCTGCCCGGCAAGAAGCCCGGCATCGTCGTCGGCGCCCACTACGACACGCTGGCCAAGCCCCGCGGCTTCGTCGGCGCCAATAACGGCGCCGCCGGCAGCGCGGTTGTAATCGAGGTGGCGCGGGCGCTGCAGCAGATGTCGGCGGGCCCCGGTGCTCGCGAGGTCCGCTTCGTCCTCTTCGACGGCGAGGAGCCGGCTGAAGTCCTACCGGAGGAAACCGCGAACTTCTACAAGGAAGGCCTGCGCGGCTCGCGCGCTTACGTCGCCGCCAACCCCAACCGCACCGGCGAGATGGTCCTGCTCGACTACGTCGGCAACCGCGGCCTCTGGCTGCCGCGCGAGGGAACCTCGACCGAAGCGCTCTGGAATCGATTGTTGACCGCAGCAGACGTCGTGGGTGCCGAACGCTTCTTCTCGCCCCAGGCCGGCACCGCGATCGAGGACGACCACACGCCGTTCCTGCGGGCCGGGGTCCCGGCGATCGACCTGATCGACTGGCGCTACCCCGGCCACAGCCTCGCCGACGGCTTGGACAAGCTCTCGCGCAAGAGCCTCGACGCCGTTGGCGAGACGGTCACCCAGCTCGTCAGCGAACTGCGCGAGGAATGACTTAGCGCGTCGGAACGCCGAACAGCGTTTCGTGCAGGCCGATCAGAGAGGGCGGACTGCCCGGGACCCGCACCGCGAGTCGAGAGGAGCCGCGCAGCCCGTCGGGCAGCTCGACGAGCGGCAGGGTGAGCTCAAAGGCCGCGTCGACGTCGAGCATGTCCGGCGGCGCCACGTCCGGCTCGGGGAAGTGGAGCTCCATCCGCGCCGCGGCAGCGATCGGCGCAAAGCCTTCCCGCATCCAGTCGGTCAGCGCGTAGCGGGTCTCGCCGTCCCCAGGCAGGGCTTCGACCTGACCGACGCGCTCCATCGCCTCGACGTGTTCCGCCACGGTCTCGTAGCTGAGGATCTGCACTGCGCGGTCCAGCTCCGTCAGGGTCATCGGCTCGCTCGTCAGGGCGTGGGTCACCGACGTGTGTCTGGATCAATCGGGGGCAGTGGCTCTGAGTCCTCCTCGTACTCGGGTTCATCCCGTACGGGCTGTGCATCTCCTCCTCCGAGAAGTCACCATCGGACGGCCCCAGTCGTCCGCCTTCAAGCGCAGCCTCGAGCATTTCCAGCAGGACATCCCGATCCGCCGAGCCAGCAATGAAGAGCAACGTCAGCGTCCCCGTCCGTGCCCTGAAACCGCTCCCAGTGGCCCCTTTGCAGCCAAGAGCTCAATTATGGCACTTATAAGTTGCAGATGGGAACTGGCCGAGTCTGGACGTAGCGGTGCTCTGTAAGTCGAAGCTGCCGGTCTGCTAGACCGGGTCGCCAAACAGCGCCCGATGTAGCTCGTTGATCAGCTTCACTGGAAGGTCGTCATTGCCGCCGGAGCGGACTAGCTTGACGTCGGGCTCGATCAGGGTGTCGAGCCAGTCGGCGGCTGAGCCGGTGGCCCAGGCATCGGCGTCGTCGTCGAGCCGTTGCTCGCAGGAGACGACCCGGCCATTCTCGATCTGCGCGGTGACGCCGGCGGGGCTGCCGCTCACTCCCTCGTCCAGCTCCACTGCCATCGAGCACGAGCCGGACAGCGCCGCCGGCAGCTCCAGCAGCGGCAGTGTCAGCAGGAAGGAGGCTTCGACGTCGAGGGCGGCGATGGCCGCGGTGTCCCCGGGCGGGTGACGGAGCTCCATCCTCGCCGCCGCAGCGAGCGGGGCGATCCCCATGCGGAGCCACTCGGTTACGGCGTAGCGTGGCTCGCCGCCAGGGCCAGGAAGGGCCTCGAGCTGACCCGCTTCCTCCATCGACTCGATACGAGCTTGGACCGTGTCGAGGTCGAGGACCTGGATCGCATCGTGTGTCTCGACGGCCGTGAGCGGTTTGGCCGCCAGGGCGTGGGTGACCATCGAGCACCAGCCGGTCAGCAACGGCGCGAGCACCGGGCCCGCGTCAGGCCCGAGCTCGACCGGCCCGTCGGGGCAGCTGTCCAGCCAACGCTGGAGGACCACACCGACGAAGGGCACTTCACGTCCGGCTGGCGTCGGCTGCAGCATCGTGTCCGGACCGATCGGGGTGCCGGCGGGGAGGTCGGGATCGGCTGGTTCGACCAGGTAAGCGTCATTGAAGATGGCGGCAATCGCTGCCGGATCGTCGGGGTCGGGGGCCTCCAGCTCGTCTAGGACCTGCGCCCCCGTGGTGGCTTCGGCCAGCAGCGTCAGCAGAACGCGGCGCTCCATAGGGCTGGCGAGGTAGAGCAGCGTCAGCGCACCGGCACGCGCCTTGAACCCACCTTCGCCGGCGTCGCTTGCGGGCGTGTCAGTCATCTCTCAGTTGACCGGCACGCCAAACAGGGTCTTGTGCAGGCTGTCGAGCAGGGCGCCCGAGAGCCAGCGGTCGCCGCCGGTCCGGACCCGCTTTGCATCGGGCTCGATCACGGTGTCGAGCCAGTCGGCTGCGGTCGCGGCCGCCCAGGCGTTGGCTTCGATGTCCAGACCGTCGTGGCAGGAGACGACACGTCCCTCCTCGATCCGTGCGGTGACGCCGGTCATGGCCGATCTCTCGTCCTCGTCGAGGTTCAATCCCAGCCGGCACACGCCGGAGAGCTCTCTTGGCAGGGTGAGTAGTGGCAGGCTGAGCCGGAAGCCCGCATCGACGTCGAGGGCGTCGATCGGCGCCATCCCCTCCATCGGGTTGCGGCGCTCCAGCCGGGCTGAGGCGATCAGCGGAGCGATTCCGGCGCGCGCCCAGTCGGTCAAGGCGTAGATCGCCTCGTCGCTCTCGGCGAGAGCCTCGATCTGCCCGGCCCTCTGCATCGCCTCGAGGTGGCGCCCCACCGCGCGGCGTCCGAGACCCTCGATCGCGGCGTCGAGCTCGGCGAGCGTCATCGGTTCGCGGGCGAGCATGTGCACGACCGTCGCCGACCAGCCCTCGGCCAGCGCGGCGACCGTTCCCTCCGCTTCGGGTCCGTCGAAGGGCACCGGGCCGTGCGGAGCGCTCTGCAGCCAGCGCTCGACGACGAAGGCGACGAAGAGCGCCTCGCGGCCGCTGCTGCTGACCCGGAAGGCGCGACCGGGTTCCACTTCGACCGGATGCTCCAGCGCAGTTCGCAGGATCCCGCGGTTGATCGGGTCCGTAGCCATCATCAGCAATTGCGCGCCCGCGCGCATCGTCCTCTTGCTCACACCGAATCGCCTCCCAAAAGACGTGCCGATTGTGACACGTATAAAGCCTTTTTTGGGAATAGAGGGAGTTTCCCGGCGTCGTCTGGGCACGTCGCGCCGCACGAGAGCGTGCGGGGACTCAAGCCGGGGGCCCATGTTGTCGAGCTAGTAAGCGAACGTATGAGGGAGCAGCTCAACAGCAACCCGCTCGCCCAGCTCGCCGTGGTCGGCGTATTGATCGTCGCCGTCGGCTTCTTCCTGCTCTCCTCGAGTGGGGGCGGCAAGGAAGAAGAAGAATCAGCTGGCTCCACCGAAGCGACGGTCAGCGCCGTCGCCACGCCGCCGGCCGAAGGGGCGGCCCCCGAATCGCTCTCCACGGCACTCTCCGCCGTCGGCCAGACCGCGACCAGGGCCCGGCCGCTGCCCCGTCCGGTCCTCGATGCCTGGAAGGCGAACAAGACCCTCGTCCTGCTCTTCGTCCGCGACGGCGGCATCGACGACCGCCTGGTCAAGATCGCCACCAACGGCCTGGCGGGTTTCCGCGACGCCGCGATCTTCGTCGTCCCGGCGGCCAAGATCGCTCGCTACGCCGCGATTACTGAGGGCATCGGGGTCGACCGCGTGCCGGCGCTGGTCGTGGTCACGCCCAAGCACCTGAAGAAGACCGTTCCGACCGCCTCGGTCCTCTACGGGTTCCAGAGCCCGCAGAGCGTCGCCCAGGCCGTGATCGACGCTGGCTACAAGGGCAAGACCCTCGACTATCACCCGTGATGGGCTGAGCATGGACTCGCGGGAATTCCCGAGCCACCTGCGGCCGGTTCCCGACTCCGGCGACTCCATCGCGCCGGCGCTCGATCCAGCAGCCGGCGACACCCCCGGCCTGACGCCGCCACAGGTGCGTGGCCGTCACAGCGGCTTCGTCACCGACGTCATCGTCGACCTCGGCTACGTCTCAGACGAGGTCGCCCGCGCGGCGATTGAGGCGGCGCGCACGGCCGGGCGCCCACCGGAGCGTCTCTTGATCGAACAGGGCGCGATCACCGCCGACCAGCTCTCGCGTGCCGTCGCCGAGCGCTACGGCCTCGACCACATCGACCTCTCCGCCTACCAGGTGGACATGGCGGCAGCCAACCTGATCTCGGTCAACACGGCGCGCCGCTACCGGGCGCTGCCGGTCGGCTTCATCGACAAGGAAACGCTGCTCGTGGCGATGGCCGACCCGACCAACGTGCTCGCGATTGACGACATCCAGATCGCCACCGCGCTTGACTGCCGCGTCGCGGTTGCCGCCGAGGAAGACATCGAAGCGCTGATCGGGCGCCTCAACACGCTGCAGAGCGCCGTCAGCGAGGCGGTCACCGAGGGCGAGGCCGAGGCCGAGGAGGGCGAGCTGGCCGAAGTCGCCGACATGGAAGTGAGCGCCGAGGACGCGCCGGTGATCAAGCTCGTCTACAGCATCCTCGGCCAGGCGGTGGGGGAGGGCGCCTCCGACGTCCACTTCGAGCCCGGCGAGGAGGAGATGCGCGTCCGTTTCCGCGTCGACGGCGTGCTGCGCGAGGCCGCGCACGTGCCCAAGCGGATGGTCAACGCCGTCGTCTCGCGGGTAAAGATCATGAGCGACCTCAACATCGCCGAGAAGCGCGTGCCGCAGGACGGCCGCGTCAGCGTCACCGTCGAGGAGCGCCGCGTCGACCTGCGTATCACCACCCTGCCGACCCAGCGCGGCGAGGGGGCGACGATCCGCATCCTCGACAAGGAGAACGCCCAGCGCTCGCTCGACGACCTCGGCATGGACGGCGACGGCCGCAAGCGCTTCGAGGATGCCTTCCACCAGTCCTACGGCGCGGTGCTGGTCACCGGCCCGACCGGCTCCGGTAAGTCGACGACCCTCTACGCGGCGCTGCAGGAGATCAACGACGTCGAGCGCAACATCATCACGATCGAGGACCCAGTCGAGTATCGGCTGGCGGGAATCAACCAGATCAACGTCAACCGCAGGGCCGGGCTCGACTTCGCCACCGGCCTGCGCTCGATCCTGCGCGCCGACCCCGACATCGTGATGGTCGGCGAGATCCGCGACGGCGAGACGGCGCGGATCGCGATCGAGGCGGCGCTGACCGGCCACATGATGCTGACCACGCTGCACACCAACGACGCCCCCGGCGCGGTCACCCGCCTGACCAAGATGGGGATCGAGGCCTTCCTGATCGCCTCCGCGGTCGACTGCGTCGTCGCCCAGCGGCTCGCCCGCAAACTCTGCACTCACTGTAAGAAGCGCACGATCGTGCCGCCCAATGTCCTGGCCGAGGCCGACATCCGGGTTGGCGGAGAGGTCGAGGCCTACGAACCGGTTGGCTGCTCGCGCTGCAACCAGAGCGGCTACCGCGGCCGGGTCGGGATCTTCTCGGTGATGGCGCTGAGCGAACGGCTCAAGGAGATGGCCGTCGCCCACGCCTCGGAGGCCGAAATCGCCGCCACCGCGCGCGAAGAGGGAATGCGCACCCTGCGCGAGGATGGCCTGGGCAAGGTCCGCGCCGGCCTCACGTCCCTGGAAGAGATAGTCCGTGTCACCGCCTAAAGGGATTGGCCTTCGGGGTCGATCTAGCTGACCATGGCAGTCGACTTCTCAGAGGTTCTTCGCCGCATGGTCGAGAGCCGTGCCTCCGACGTGCACATCACCCCCGGGGTGCCGCCGTCGATGCGCGACAAGGGCAAGATCGTGCACATGGAGGGCTTCGACGTCCTCTCCGGCCAGGAAACGCGCGAGATCGTCTACAGCATCCTCAACGACGACCAGCGCAAGCGCTTCGAGACCGGCAAACAGCTTGACTTCGCCTACGCGATCCCCGGTGTCGCCCGCTTCCGCGTCAACTGCTTCTTCCAGCGCGGCTCGGTCAGCGCCGCCTTCCGCCTCGTGCCGCAGGACATCCCCTCGCTCGACTCGCTCGCGGTGCCGCAGGTGCTGCGCGAGCTCTGCGCCAAACCGCGTGGCTTCGTCCTCGTCACCGGCCCGACCGGCTCGGGCAAGAGCACGACCCTGGCGGCGATGCTCGACGTGATCAACGAAGAGAACCAGGACCACATCCTCACGATCGAGGACCCGATCGAGTTTCTGCACCAGCACAAACGCTCGATCGTCAACCAGCGCGAGGTCGGCTCCGACGCGCCCGACTTCGCCCTCGGCCTGCGCGCCGCCCTGCGAGAGGACCCCGACGTGATCCTGGTCGGCGAGATGCGCGACCTGGAGACGATCTCCACCGCGCTGACCGCAGCCGAGACCGGCCACCTCGTCTTCGCCACCCTGCACACCCAGTCGACCGCGCAGACGGTCGACCGGATCATCGACGTCTTCCCGCCTCAGCAGCAGGGCCAGGTGCGAACGCAGCTCTCGATCGCCCTGCAGGGCATCGTCACCCAGCAGCTGCTGCCCACTGCCGACGGCCGCGGTCGCGTCGTCGCCACCGAGGTGCTGGTGCCGACGCCGGCGATCCGCAACCTGATCCGCGAGGGCAAGACGCACCAGATCTACGCCGCGGTGCAGACCTCCGGCGCGGTCGGCATGCAGACGATGGATGCCGACCTGGCGCGGCTGGTCCGCGCCGGCACGATCACCCGCTCGCTGGCCGAACAGCGCGCCTCGGTGCCCGAGGAGCTCAAGCGGCTGCTCGGCTCGGCGCCGATCGCGACGGCCTCGATGCAGGCCGACGGAGTCGCGCCGGCTCCGCCCTCGCAACCCCTCTACACCGGAGGCGCATAGCCGATGGCGGGCGCCAGCACCTTCGCCTTCCGCGCAATGGACGTCGCCGGTGCCGCCAGCGCCGGCGAGCTCGAGGCCGAGTCCAAGGCTCAGGTAACCGAGCAGCTGCGCCAGCGCGGCCTGATCGTCCTCGACGTCAGCGAGAAGAGGGCGCCCTTCGCAATCGAGGACCTCTTCAAACGCTGGAAGAAAGTCGACGTGCGCGAACTGGCCGTCTTCTCGCGCCAGTTCGCCACCCTGGTCTCCTCGGGAATGCCGATGCTGCGCACCCTGCACACGCTCGAGGAGCAGACGCAGGATGAGAAGATCAAGGAGGCCGTCGCCGGCGTTCGCGCCGACGTCGAGGCCGGCAGCACGCTCGAGCAGGCGATGGCGCGCCACCCGGAAGTCTTCGATCGTCTCTACCGGGCAATGGTCCGCTCGGGCGAGCAGTCGGGCCGGCTCGAGGACGCGCTCGACCAGGTTGCCTTCCAGGTGGAGAAAGCCGACGCCCTTCGCCGCCAGGTCAAATCGGCGCTGATGTACCCGCTGCTGGTCTTCGGCTTCGCTACCTTTGCCCTGATCGCGATCGTCGCCTTCGTCATCCCCGTCTTCGCCAAAGTCTTCGAAGAACTTGCCGAAGAACACCCCGAGGAAGGCTCGGGCCTGCCCGCACCGACGCAGCTCTGCGTCTCCGTCTCCCACGCCATCACGGGCTACTGGTTCATCCTCATCCCTGGAGCCATCGGCCTAACCGTCGCCTTCTTCCAGTGGAAGAAGACCGATCGCGGCAAAGAGCTATGGGATCGCTTCAAACTGCGCCTGCCGGCACAGATCGGCGATGTGATCCAGAAGGTCGCGCTGGCCCGCTGGTCGCGCACCTTCTCGGGCTCGGTCTCGGCCGGTGTGCCGATGCTGCAGTCGATCAAACTGACCGGGGAAACGGCCGGCAACGTCGTCATCGAACAGGCGATGGAGGAGCTCTACGCGGCAGCCAAGCGGGGCGGCTCGCTCGCCGGGCCGATCGAACGCGACCCGATCTTCCCGCCGATGGTCGGGCACATGGTCGCGGTCGGCGAGGAAACCGGCCAGCTCGAGCACATGCTCTCCAAAATTGCGGACTTCTACGAAACCGAGGTCGACGCCAAGGTGAAAGCCCTCACCTCGCTGATCGAGCCCCTGATGATCGTCTTCGTCGGCGGCGCCGTCGGCTTCATCGTCATCTCGATGTACCTGCCGATCTTCAGCCTCTACGAAAAGATCCGCTGAGGCTGGCTTCCAACCCTGCAGAGCTTGCTACTCGATCTGGTCGAAGACTTCGAGAAATCGGTGCGACGGTCGTTCCCAGGTGCTTAGCACAAACTCACGTAACGCTCTGTTTCTTTGTTGACATTTAAAAGCGTGAGCGCATAGGTTCTCCCCTTAGCCACTCAACCCAGGCGGGAGGCCGGGGTGTCGGGGGAAGAGAAGAAGGAGCCGGAGCCCAAAAAGCCCGGATCGGAGAAACCCGGCGAGGCAGAATCCGCCACGTCCTCGTGGACGGGGCTGCTGAAGGAAGCGGCAAAAACGCTGATGCCGGTTCTGCTCACCGGCGCCAGCCTGATCGGCTTCGTCGCCTTCGCCGGCGCGGTGATCGTCTGGACGCGCTTCGACGCGATCGGCGTGCCGCCGGACCAGGCGGTCAGGGCCGTGCCGCGCAGCGAGCTGGTCTCCACCGGCTCCTCGCTGCTGCTGCTCTTCGGCTTCTTTGGTGTGCTGGCGGTGCTGGCGACCTACCTGGTCGATCGCGGCGGCCGCGCTACGCCCGGCATGAGCCGCGTCTTGCTCCTCGTCGTCGGTCTTGAGGGGATGATCGCGATCGTCCTCGCCGATGTTTCGACCATGCTGAAGCTGGGGTTGATCATCGGCTTCCTCGTACTCATCGGCATCGTGGTGGTGTCCACGTTCAACACGAACTTCGCGAGGTACGTGGACGCGCTGCCGGATCAGAAAGGGGAGACCGAGGATCCGGTGCGTGGGCCCGACTCGTTGCACACCGACGAGGGTGAGCTGCGGATTGCCGTCTGGAAGCTGAATTTGATCCTCTGCATCGCCGGCGCTTTTGCCACGCTGATCTCGTTGCTCGTATTTCAGGAATTGCCCGATCTCTGGCAGGCCGGGGTCTGGGTCCTGACGGTTGCTGCCAGCCTGGCGCTGGTGGGCTCGATTCTCTTGGCCTGGAGGGAGATTGAACAAAGTCGGAACGACGAAGCAGCGGCGAAAAAAGCGAAAGAAGAAGCCGAAACAGCTGGGCTCATGGGCCTCTACCGGCGAGCCCGCAATTGGATCAAGGAGCACAGGCCGCAGAAGGCCGAGGTGGAAGACCGGAAGAGCAAAGAGGCGAAGCGGATCCACCGGCACAGGCCGCATCGCCTCGTTCTGCGGTTCTGGGGCGTATGTCTGTTACTGGGCCTGGCTGCCGCGACGATTGTCCTGCCGGCGTGGAGTGCAGGCCAGTGGTGGCTCGCCGCCTCTTTCGCCGCCGCTTACATCTTGGCGATGGGCGTGTGGCGTGTCGCGGTGCTCTCGAAGCCCGGGTTCATGTGGTTCGGGCTGGCCGTTTTCATCTCGGTACCTCTCTTCGGCACCTGCACCCTGATGGCCCGCAACGTCGCCGATCCGCAGGTGCAGCCGATGGCACTGATCCGCTCAACCGATGGCCCGGGCGAGTCGATCCAGGGCATCTACATCACCGAAGGCAGCGATCGCGTCTACTTCGCCAGCGTCGCCACCGAAGGCTGCGAAGAAATGCTGACCCCCGACAGTGGCCGGTTGCAGTGGGTGCCGAAGAGCGAAGTGGTGGCGATGTCGGTCGGTCCGCTGCAGGATGTCGACAAAGCGGGGAAGGCCGCTCTCGAAATGGCCGATGCGCTCACTCCAAGCATCGAGACCCCGACCGGCGAACAGGTGAGCCCGTCCACCGCGGAGGAACCCGCAGCGACCAAGGAAGAAGACAAGAAAGAAGCGGATGCGCCAAAGGGCGGCGAACCGCCCACCAAGGAACAGGAGAAAGGCGGCGAACCGCCCGCCAAGGAACAGAGGGAAGACGAAGGAGGCAGTAAGGAAGACGAAGAGAACGAAGCAAAAGCCGCCGAAGAAGAAGCAGCGGCCGAATCAGCGGAAGCAGAAGCCGCGGCTCTCGATCAGCGGCTGGCGAGCGCCGGGCCGGCGATCCGTCCCAACTTCGGCACCGGGCTCAAACTCGTCCCAGCTGCGGCCGAGCCGGGAGATGTGGTCGAGCTGCGGATGAGTGCCCCCAACACCGAAAACGGCGTCGACGGGTTCGGGGAAACGCCGAAGGGCTTCGACCTGCGCCTCAACGGGGTGCGGCTGGCGGTTCTCCGCGTGCCCGCGGAGGATCCAGCCCACGCCGAATACGTGAAGACGGTCGGCGGCCGGGTGCTGCCGATCGTCGGCTACTTCACGGTCGAGAACGAGAAAGAGGAGTCGGAGACCGGATTCGTCCGCCTCGAACACGGTGTGGTACGCAGAGTCACCGACGCTAAAGAACATCAGGGCGGCCTCACCCTGGAGCTCGATTCCAGCGGCAAGCTCGCGCCCCTTGCTCCGGAGCAAAAATCGAGGAAAGCCCAACCGCCCACCGTGACCCTGCCCAACGGCGAAGAAGAAGCGCTCAGGTACGGCCTTCTGCGCCGGTCGTGGAGTCCGACGAAGATCAAGTTCCGCGTGCCCAGCAACGCCAAGAGCGGTGTGGTCAGCGTCGAGTGCGGTCAGCTCGCCGGTGAACCGGTGCTCGCCGTCGTCCACCCGCCCGTCGCCCGCATCGCGGTGCGGGTCCACCCAGGGACCGAGAGGCTCACCTTCGACAGCGGCCAGTCCGTCGACGAAGGCGATGCGACGCCCGCGCGCCACTGGACGGTCGCCGGTCGCAGCATGGGCAAGAAGTCGCTGGTCTCGGCCGAGCTGCCGCCCCGCTTCACCCCTTACGAGGTGAGCCTGACGGTCAGCGACGCGAGCGGCCTCTCGGACCGGGTCGATCTGCGCATATGGCGCCTCCCGTCGTCGGCATTCAAGGGCGTTCGCACCAAACGCGCCAAGCGCCAGGAGTACGAGCGGCGAGTTCGCGATGCCCTGGAAGTGGCGATGAGCGAACAGCCGGCGGCGATCGAGCTCGACGGGCATGCGGACCTCGAGGAAGGAGATGTCGGCCACTCCCTCACGGACGCCGAACGGATGCGGAAGCTCCTCTTCGCCCCCCACAAAGCCCACCAAGGCAAGGCCAACGGGCCCGGCGGAATCGAAGCCGCCAAGCAGGTTTCACCGCCGCAAAAAGCAAGCGACGAAAAACCGCTGCAAAACAGCGGGCCGGTAGTCCCACTGCTGGTCCGTGCCTTCGGCGAGAGCTGCCCGATCTTCAGGCACCCTGGCCCACAACCGGTCAACGGCCGCGTCGAAATCTTCCTCCTCGGCCCCGGCGCGACCGTCGGCACGGGCAAGCACTGCCACACCGCCCGTTCCAGTCGCGTTAGCTGGTAGCGGTTCACGGCACCTTTCCGAAGGGTGGTTTACGGGTTATTCGGGCAGCTACACCCGTAGTAGGCCGAAGAGCCTGAGTTTTGGCGGGATGAAGTCCAAATTTCGGGGATTAAGGGATTCGGGTGGCGGTCGAAGAGGGGAGGGTGATGAATCTGCCAGTGCTTCGGTGCAAAAGGCAAACCCGCTGTGAGGCGGGGGCGCAAAGCTTGCGGGGCTTCCATCTGGAAGCCGGCCGGGCTACCACCGGGGTCGACAGACACCACGTGGCTTCACACGGGGCTCTGGCGCAAACGATTAGGACCATAGGAGGTCACTAATGTTTCTCCAGAATCTCCGGGCCAAGGTTGGCGCCCGGCTCAACGGCGACAAGGGCGAGGCCGGCTTCACGCTGATCGAGCTTCTCGTCGTCATGCTCATCCTCGGCATCCTCGCCGCGATCGCGATCCCCGCGTTCTTCAACCAGCGGGAAAAGGCCACCGACGCTCAGGCCAAGTCCGCAGCCCGGACCGGCGAGACCGCGATGGAGACGTTCGCGACCGAACATGGTGGAAGCTACGACAACGCGGAAGCGAGTGATCTCAACCTGATCGAGCCGACGCTGCAGACGTCAGGCGACAACGCAATCTCCGTCACCAGCGACGAAGACACCTTCAAGGTGACTTCGACCTCCGGAACGGAAAACACGTTCAGCATTGAACGTAAGGCTGACGGAACGGTGGAATTCACTTGCGTACCGAAGGACGCTACCCAGCCGGGCGGGTGTCCTCAGCCCGACGGCGACTGGAGTAAATAGTCATCTGGCGTGAAGTTGGCCAGCATGATGGCCAGCGAGCGTTGTAAAGGGCGGGCTTTCGGGCCCGCCCTTTTACTTATTTTTGGAAGAGACGTTTGGCCGATACGTCCACGAATCGGCGCCCGAGGTGGGTATATGGCCTTCTCGGCTCAAGCAATGCCCCTGTTTGCTCGATCTAGGTCTGGACGTATGGCCATCCTCAGACGACTCTCCGCTCGCCTCGCTTCCGAGCGCGGCTTTGCCATCCCGACCGTGATGTTGATGACCGTCGCGGCCATGGGGGTCGCTTCGGTGGGCGTCATGGCCTCGATCCAGGGGCAGAGCGGCGTCGTCCGGGACCAGGGAACGAAGACCGCGCTCGAGGTCGCCGAATCCGGCATCAATCAGGCTCTCCTCTACTACAACCGCGGCGTCGCTCCCTGCGCGGCCGGCGAAGGCGAATGGTGCGGACCGGTGACTGGGATGTCGGTCAACGGGGGTAGTGTCGCCTACTGGACGCGCCTGGGCAGCGGCGACGAATGCCAGGTCGGCAACGAGGTCGACTGTGTCGAGATCGTCTCCCAGGGCACCGTCAACGGAGTCACTCGCCGCGTCGACGTGAGCGCATCGACCGTGCCGACCGAAGAATCGCCTGGCCCCGGGCCGTTCGCCAGTGCCGGCGTTCTCTCGCTGGAAAACATGACGCTCGACTCGAACTCGATCATCCATACCGGCGTCGCAACGAACGGCGAACTCACCCTTAACAGCAACGCCAAGCAATGCGGCCAGGCGAGTGTCGGCATCGGCAAAAAAATGAAAATGGGGAGCAACGCCCATTACTACTCGAACTCGCAATGCACGACGAGCTACAGCACCTATTTGCAGCAGGCGCTGACCTTGCCGGCGGTCAACCAGGGGGACGCGGCGACCAACAACGACGATGGCCGTTTCTTTTCGCAGGATCTCCTTAGCGGCAAGAAGCCTGAAGCCTGCTGGAACGGGAAAACCGCCGCGGGGCAAACCACGAGTAGTTGCGGCAAACGCGAGCTCAGCGTCAACAGCAACAGTGCCATCACGCTGGGCGGATCCGTCTACAGCTTCTGCAAATTGACGATGAGGAGCAATACCGCTCTCTACGTCCAGGCCGGTTCGAGCGTGACGATCTACTTCGACTCCCCCGAAGCCTGCGGCTACTCCTCCGGCGTTACGCAGCTCGACCTCGACTCGAACGCGCGGATCACCTCCGCCAGCGGCACCGCGGTGAGCGTGGCCCTGCTCTTCGTTGGCTCCGAAACCATGGAAACGAAGATTCAGCTCGACAGCAACACGACCGTCAACGGCCCCTGCGACCAGAACTTCGTCATCTACGCCCCGCGCAGCAACGTCGACTTCGACAGCAACACTCACTTCTGCGGTGCGGTGGCCGGTAAGACCGTCCACCTCGACTCGAACGCGGAAATCTGGTCGTCGAAAGGCTCCGATAGCTTCAGCCTGCCAGGCCTCGAACTGCCGGCCACCGCGCCGCACTACACGCCCTACCGGTTCGTCGAATGCTCCGCCGAGGAAGCAAGCCCTCCAAACGCGGGGTGCTGAGCCGATGTCGAGCGCGCGGAAAGGAGCCTGGGCGCTCCGCCGTGAGGAGCGGGGGATGACGTTGATCGAGCTGCTCGTAGCGACTTCGCTCGGCCTGGTCGTGATCGGAGCCGCGCTGACCATGTTCGTGAGCGCGATCCACAGCCAGCCGCGGGACACCTCCAAGGTGGCGTCGATGCAGGAAGCCCGCACCACGGTCGACCGGATCACCCGCGAGCTGCGCCAGGGTCTGGAAATCGTGCCGACGCCCTCCTCCAGCCAGCTTGCGATCGTCACCTACGTCAAGGCGGCCACCTGCGGCGGTGCGGCCGCGAGTACGTCCATACCCTGCCGCGTCACCTATACGTGCTCGGGGACGACGTGCACTCGTGTCGTCGCTCAGCCGAGCGGCAGCGCTCCGGGCCCGGCGGTGCAGGTGGCCAGCGGCCTCGCCAGTCCTAACGTCTTCAGCTACTCGCCTAGCACCACCGACCCGAGCTACGTCGGCGTCTCCTTCGCCTTCTCCAACAGCAGCGGCCAGCCGTTCACGCTCGGCGACGGCGTTACCCTGCGCAACCCGAGCGAAGAATCATGAGGCGCGAGGAGGGCATGACGATCGTCGAGGTCGTGGTCGCCGGGATGATCCTGATCGTCGGCGCCCTCGGCGTGCTCGGCATCGTCGACGCGGGCGGCCGCAACGTCTTCCGCGCCGAACAGAGCCAGGTGGTCGCCAACCTGCTGCAGAAGGAAGTGGAGAAGCTGCGCCAGGTCCCCTACGGCGAACTGGCGCTGACCTCGCTTCCAACCCATGCCGCCGACCCGGAAGACCCGAACTCGCGCGTCGCCAGCACGAACTTCTTCTACACCGGCCGCAATGGCACCGGCCTCAAGCCGCTCGTCTACAACGGCGCCACCAGCGACGGCGAAACGATCAAAGGCGGCACGGTCAACCCTGGGCCGACCAACTTCCAGGTCGGCAACCTGAAAGGCACCGTCTATCGCTACGTCGTCTGGGATACCTGTCCCTCCGCCCTCTGCCAGGACGGCAGGCACCTGAAGCGCGCGGTGGTGGCCGTGCGCCTCGACACGACCGCCTCCGGAGGTGCCCGCCGCTACCAGGAGATCCAGGGGCAGTTCGTCGACCCCGAAGTCGAACCCTCGGTGTTGCCCGAACAGGATCCGGGGGGAAGCGACAACGAATCGTGGACGCTGTGGATGACGGACACGGGCTGCGATCAGGCCGAACGGCTTGCTCCACCCAGCGAAAAAGGCGACCACCTGACGCATAACACGCGCGGGAACTGCGTGAACGGCGTGCATACCGGCAGCACCCCCGGCGCGCCTGACCTGCTCTGGCCCGAAGCCCCGATTGGCGAAACCGACTACAGCTACGACTTCGCCACCGACGTCGAGCCGAAAAGTGGCGGGGGCGAAGACGAAGGACTGCAGATCCTCCCGGGAGGCGATTGCGACGCTGCGGCGACGACGGAACTGGCGATCGGGGTTGCGAAAGAACCCGATCCGCACCCCGACGCCTACCAGAAGGTCCATCGCTGGCTCTCCCCACCCGTGCCCCCGCACGAAGGGGCGCAGGACCTCCTGCTCACCGGCGAAGGCACCCTCAGCCTCTGGACGCGGACGCTGGGCAGCACCCCCTATACCGGCAAGATCTGCGCCTGGCTCTTCGCCAGGTCTGAATCGGCAGGCACGGTTACCGACACGCTGGTCGTCAACCTCGGTCCGCCGACGAGCCTCGACTTCAGCTACTTCGCCCAGTCCTGGCCGAGCAGCGGCTGGACCGAGATCTCGATGCCGCTGAGCTTCGGCTACGCCGACGAAGGCGGCGCCCTGCCGCTGTCCCCGGGCTCACGTCTCGGCCTGGCGCTGAGCGTCGGCTCGGAGACCTCCAGCGCTCTCCAGCTGCGCTACGACATGCCGAGCTTCGACAGCCGCATCCAGCTGGCGACGACCGGCGCGCCACCGCCCGAAGCCTGAAAGGCTGCCGCGATGGACAGGCTCGGCGCGTGCGCCTTCCTCTTCCTCTTCGGGCTGCTGATCGGCAGCTTTCTCACCGTCGTCGCCCACCGGGTGCCGCGGGGCGAATCGGTCGTCGGGGGCCGTTCGCACTGCCCCTCCTGCGGCGCCCAGATCGCCGCCTACGACAACGTCCCGATCCTCTCCTGGCTCGTGCTGCGCGGCCGCGCCCGCTGTTGCGGTGCGCCGATCTCGGCTCGCTATCCCTTGATTGAGCTCGCCGGCGGCGGGCTCTATGCGGCGGTGGCCCTCGTGCTCTGGGACGACGCCGGCGAGATCGCGCTTGGCCTGGCCTTCGCGACGATGCTGCTTGCCGTCACGCTGACCGACCTCGAGCAGCGGATCATCCCCAACAAGATCCTGCTTGTCGGGGCGATCGCGGGCCTTCTCCTGGCGGCCGCCACGGCTCCCGGCAGCCTGCCGGAAAGGGGAATCGCCATCGCCGCCGCCGGTGGCCTGCTCCTCGCTGTCGCCCTCGCCTATCCGCGCGGCATGGGGATGGGGGACGTCAAGCTGGCGGCTGTGATGGGTCTCTATCTGGGCCGGTCGGTGGCACCGGCCCTGCTGATCGCCTTCGCCGTGGGGTCGCTGGTCGGATTGGCAATGATCGTCCGCCACGGCGCGGCCGCTCGCAAGCGGGCCATTCCCTTCGGCCCGTTCCTCGCCCTCGGCGGCGTGGCAGGGCTCCTGGCCGGCGATCGGATCGTCGACTGGTACCTGAGCACCTTCTGATCCTGCGGACACGCCCGGCGCTCTGCAGCATCTCGTAGGTCGTCCAGGTTTTCCTATAACTGGGTAGTTGCAGGGCGAAAGGTCTGCGGCCTTTCTGTCGATTCATGGGAGGCGTGCCCTCCTTCAGCCTGACCAAGCCCAAGACCGGCCCTCTCGTCGGCCTCGACATCGAGGCCGGCAGCGTCGCCGCGACCGAGATCGCCGCCAACGGCTCGGTGCAAGTCACCGGCTCGGCGATCGGCGCGCTCGAGCCGGGCGCCTTTCACGAGGGCGAGGTGCTCGACCCAGAGCGACTCGCGGCGAGCCTCAAGGCCTTCTTCGCCGAGCACAAGCTCTCCAAGCGGGTGCGGCTCGGGATCGGCAACCAGCGCCTCGTCGTCAGGACGATGCGCCTGCCCGCGATCGAGGATCCGAAGGAGATGGAGGCGGCGGTTCGCTTCCAAGCTCAGGAGCAGGTGCCGATGCCGCTCGATCAGGCCGTCCTCGAGCATCAGGTTGTCGGCGGCGTCCCCGCCGAGGAGGGCGGCACCGCCCAGCTCGACGTCGTGGTGGTCGCAGCTCGCCGCGAGATGATCTCCTCCTTCGTCGAGCCGATCCGCCGGGCTGGCCTCGATCCTGTCGGGGTCGACCTCGCCGCCTTCGGCATGATCCGAGCGCTCGCCGGTGCCGAGGCGCACTCGAGCGATACTCCCGAGCCCGGCCAGCAGTCGCCGGGCGCCGTGCTCTTCTGCAACCTCGGCGACGTCACCAACCTGGCCGTTGCACGCGGCCGCGCCTGTCTCTTCACTCGCGTCTCATATGTGGGGCTCGAGGCGATGGCGGCCCCGCTGGTATCTGCTCTCGGCCTCACCCTCGCCCACGGGGCGCAGTGGCTCTCCTACGTCGGCCTGGAGGCGCCCCTCGAAGAGCTCGACGGAGACGCCGAGATCGTCGTGGAGGCTCGGCGGGCCCTCGCGGACGGCATCGGCTCCCTGGTCGACGAGCTTCGGCTGTCGCTCGACTACTACGGCGCCCAGGAGGCGGTCGTCCCGGTGGAGCAGATCGTCCTCTGCGGTCCAGGCAGCGCCATCGCCGGCGTGCCGGCCCAGATGGAAGCGCGGATCGGGCTGCCGACCTCGGTCGCGCGCCCGCCGGCCCTCGCTGGGTTCGACGATGCCTCCGCCGCGCGACTCACCGTTCCCTTCGGACTTGCGCTGGAGGACTGAGCATGCGCCCCGTCAACCTGATCCCCGCCGAGGACCGTCGCGGCGAGCACGCCCCCCTGCGCACGGGGCCGCTCCCGTACGTCCTCCTCGCCGCCCTGGTTGGTCTCCTGCTGGGGGTCACGGCGATCGTCGTCACCAACAACGAGATCTCCGAAAGCAAGAACGAAGTGGCGACGCTGGAAGGCGAAGACGCGGCGGCCGCGGCAAAGGCGCAGAGCCTCGCCTCCTACACCCAGTTCCGCACGATGAGCGAACAGCGGGTGGAAACGGTCAGCAGCCTCGCCGACAGTCGCTTCGACTGGGAAAGGGTGATGCGCGAACTCGCGCTGGTCCTTCCGCACGACGTCTGGCTGGTCGGCCTCACGGCTACCGCGGCGCCGGGCGTCAGCGTCGATGGAGGGGGGGGCGGCGCCTCGAACATGCGCGGAGCGATCGCCGGCCCGGCGCTTGAACTGGGTGGCTGCGCGCGCGGGCAGGAGGCAGTGGCCGGCTTCGTCACGGCTCTCAAGGACATCGACGGGGTGACGCGCGTCGGCGTCCAGTCCTCGGAACTGCCAGAAGAAGGAAAGGCCGGCGGAAGCGAAGGCGGTGGCTCGGACTCGTCGAGTGGCGACGAGTGCCGCACCCGCCAGTTCATCGCCAAGTTCGAAATCGTCGTCGCTTTCGATGCCGCGCCGGTCGCCGAAACCGAAGGCGAAGAAGCGCCTCCGGTAGCCACCGGGACGGTCGAAACGACCAGCTCCGAAAGCGCCGAAGGCGAAAGCTCGGAAGGCGAATGAGATGAGCCTGAAGCTGTCGTCCTCCAACCGAACGATCGTCGCGGTGATCGCACTTGCCGTCGTCGCCCTGCTCTTCTGGACGATGGTGCTGAGCCCGAAGCGCGACGAAGCGAGCAAACTCGACGCGCAGGCGAAGCAGCTGCTGACCTCGCTGGCGCAGCACGAATCCGAAGTCGCCGAGGGGGAAGCGGCGAAAAAGGAGTTCCCGACCGCCTACCAGCACCTGGTGGTCGTCGGCAAGGCCGTGCCGGGTGGCGACGAAACGGCATCGCTGCTCGTGCAGATGAACCGCATCGCCGGTGGAGCGGGCGGCACCTTCCGCAACATCGTGTTGAGCGCTGCCGGCGGAGGCGAAGAATCCGCCCCGTCGACCCCAGCCGGCAGCGAAGAAGCGGCGGCATCCCCGACCGAGGTCGCAGCGTCGTTGCTGCCGCTGGGCGCGACGGTTGGGCCGGCCGGCCTCGCCGTGATGCCCTACGAAGTCACCTTCGACGGCAATTTCTTCCAGATCGCCGACTTCATAAAGGGCATCGACTCGTTGGTGGACACGAAGAAGAGCCAGGTCAGGGTGGACGGGCGCCTGGTGACGATCAATGGCTTCTCACTCGAAGCGGCACCGGACAAAGGCTTCCCGGCGCTGCAGGCCAGCTTCGCTCTGACCACCTATCTGACGCCTCCGGTCGAAGGAGCGACGGCCGGCGCTTCCCCTGAAGTCCCGTCCCCGAGCGAAGCGACGCCGGCTGCGGCCACGATAGGAGCGGCGCCATGAAGAAGCTGAAGGGACCGGATCTGAAGATGCCGGAGCTGAAGACGCCGGCCTTCCTCAACGACCTCTATTACGACCTGCGCGATCGCCGCCTGCTGCCCCTCGTCGCGCTGGTGATCGTCGCGATCGCGGCGGTGCCGTTCCTGCTCGGCGACGATCCCGAAGAACCGTACGTGCCGGCCCCGGGTGGCGGCCTCTCCGCGCTCGGATCGGAAAAGACCTCCAAGCTCACCGTGGTCGAGGCAACGCCAGGCCTACGGGACTACCGCAAGCGCTTGAGCGACCGCAGCCCGACCAACCCGTTCAAGCAGCGCTACACCGGACTGCCCGAATCGGCCCAGGTGCAAAGCAGCGTGTCGGGGTCGAGTGCGGAAAGCTCGGGCGGCGCGCCAATCGTCACCGAAAGCAGCACGACCGAAACGACCGAAGTCACCGAAAGCGGTGGCTCCGGTGGCTCGGCGACCGGCGGCGGAGGGAGTGAAGGGAAGTCCCCCAAGCTCGAATTCGTGATCGACGTGCAGATCTCGCACAGCGAAAAGACCGCGGACGGCGATGAAAAGATGAGTCCCATCGAAGTCCGGCACGACGTGCCGATCCTGGCTCAGCTGCCTGGGAAGAAGACGTCGGTTGTCACCCTGCTGGGAGCCAACATCCAGAAGGAACGACTTGTCTTTCTCGCCTCGCACGCGGTCAAGTCGATAAGCGGCGAGTACAGCTGCGTCACGCGCGGAGAGATCTGCGAACTGCTCGAAGTCGGAGAAGGCGTCCTGCTCGAATACGTCTACGAGCCGACCGGCGTGCACTATGCGATCAAGGTGACGAACGCCGCCGTGATCCCGGCCCGCAAGAATCGGGCTGCGCGATCTTCGCGCTCGGCCTTCATGCTGTCGCATCCAGGTCTGGCGTCGAAGTCCCAAAACTTCAGTAAGTGAAGCAATAGCGCTAAACTCGCTCTGGCGAGCCGATCGAAACGTTTCCGGCTTGCCCGAAGGGTCTTGAGAATGAGCGCTGAGAGCAACTCCCGATGTCCCGTCTGCCGGACCGCCAATGTCGTCTGCGGCAAGTGGACGCTCCTCGTCATTCGCGATCTGGCCGAGGGCTGTAGCCGCTTCTGCGAGCTGGAGCGCTCGCTGGAGGGGATCAGCCCGCGCACCCTCTCGCTGCGCCTGCGGGCGCTGGAAGAGGAGGGGATCGTCACACGCAACACCTTCCCCGAGGTCCCGCCCCGGGTCGAGTACGCGCTGACCGAGAAGGGCGAGGCGCTGGTGCCGCTGATCGAGGACATGCGCCGCTACGGCAGCCGCTGGCTGCTCGAAGAAGAGCCAGCCGCCGTCCCCGCCTAGCCTGCAAGGCGTCGTGCAGGCGCAGGAGGGGCTGGTGTCGGAGGGAAGGCTGGGGGCGTGCGTGATCCGCTTCTCAACGAGGCTCTGCGACGGCTGGCCGCCGAGACGGCGACCCGCTTCACCACCCTGGTGGCGAGCGGAGACCAGATCCCCTTCGACGTCGACGAGCAGGCGGGGCCCGACGAGGCCTTCTTTCACAGCTATGTGCCGCTGACCGCGCGGTTCGTGCGCGAGCGGGAGGCTGAGCTGTGGTCGCTGCCGGCTTTTGAGCCGGCGCGGGAAGCCGTCGCGATGGCTGGTGTGGCTGCTCCTTATATGGAGGAGCGCGGGGAGAGCGTTCCAGCCGATCCTGGCGAACGGGCGGCGCGGATGCTGACTGTCTTCATGGCCTCCCTCTGGGACGGCTGCACCGAGTTCTCGCTCGACCGCGAGCGGCTCGAGAGCGCTCTCGCTGTACTCGACGCCGAGGCCGGCGACGTCGACGAGGCGGACATAGTCGTCGTGCCGATCGTCGGCCTGCAGATGCCCGTCGCCCGGCTGCAACTGCCACACGGCGCGCAGCTGGTTCGCGCCGACAGCTTCGAGGCACCGATCGAGGCGATGCGCAGCGAGGGCATGGGTCGTGCCGCCTGGGAGCCGCAGTTCCTGGCGATCGCCGAGCAGGGCGAGGGGACCGACAGCGCCGCCGCGGCGCTGCAGCAGCTCGAGGACCTGATCAGCGTCATGCGCCTCTTCAAGGGGGGCGGGGTCGGGCTCGGACCGCACGCCTTCGCGCCCACGGGCGAGGGCCGCTGGCGCCGCATCGCGACCGGCGCCCCTGCGCCCCGCGCCGACGGCTACGAGCTGAACGAGGAGGAGACGGCGCAGTTGGTGGAGCTCGCCGAGACACTCGAGGCCAGGCCCGACCCGGCCGGCCCGCTGGCCTGGGCGGTGCGCCGCTTCGAGTTGGGCTGCGAGCGTCTTTCCCCCGTGGAAGGGCTGAGCGACCATCTTCTGGCCCTGCGCGCCGTGCTCGACGGGCAGGGCCCGGTGGGCGCCTCGCTGCCGATGCGCGCCGCGGCGCTGATTGCCGACGGGTCGACCGACCGGCTCGGCGCGCGCGAGCGGATCGAAGCCGCGCTGGAGCTGGAGCGTGCGCAGATGTCAGGCGCCTCGGCCGGGAGCGCCAATGGGCTTGCTGGCTGGGTCGAGGAATGCGTGCGCCGGATCCTCCGCGAAGCTGCGCTAGGTGAGCTTGGCGCCGATCTCAACGAGGCGGCCGACGAGACTCTGATTGCCACCGGCCTCGATTCAGGGGACGTCGAGGTAGCAGTGAGCGTTCAGGACGCGCCCGGCATGCCCGGACGCGAAGCGGAGGACATACCGGTTGATCGAGACGAGGAGGAGCACGACATGGACCAGGACACCCGCATCCTCGAGCCGGTTCCGGCCGAGCACGAGATCCGCATCACCGCGACCCACTGGCTCGACGAGGTCGAGGAGAGCACGCTCGACTTCCCGGCGATCGAGGGAGACGTCTCGCACCGCGACCGGATCGACACCCCCCGGGTGCGCCACCTCTTCCCGGTCCCCGAGGACGCCGACTGGGAGGTTCGCGAGCTCAAGTACGACCACTACGGCCACCGGGCGAGCTAGCCGCAGTCCCCAGGACCGATAAGGAAGGGGCCAGGGGTTGGGCCCGGCCCCTCCTGGTCATGCACGTGCTATTCGACCCAGATACCTACGTGTTCTTCTGCCGCATTCTCGCCTTTGACTGTGATTAGGCCGGTATAGGTGCCGTTATTTGTTGTGACTGTTTCGTTGGGGCATCCTGCGCCATGTTCCACATAGTCGATTCCGCCAATTTTCAGGTCGGCGACGATGGCGCGTGTGGCTGCTGCCCCCTCGTTTGTGAATTTAACTTCGCCGAGGCCGGCCTGGGGGGGAATTGTGGTGGCGCATTCCGGAGTGTCGATTACGATTTTTTCGCCATCGGGGCACTCGATATCCATTTTAGCCTCGAACGTTTCTGTGTTTTCCCCAAGGTGAAATAGATAGCTACAGCCGTGGAGTGTCACAACCGCGTTTTCACCGGCTTGTTTACATTCTTCATATGTCGGTTTGAGTGTCAGTGTGGTCGTTTCTGCCGGTTCCATTGTTCCGTCGAATCGCGCGACATTGCATTTCAATTCGCCCAGGTCCGTCGTTAGGATGTTGGCCATGGCCAGCCCCTGTGACCCTGTCAGGGTCGTATCTTCCATTTCAGAGAAGAATTGTGGGTTAGCCGACGCGGCCGACGCGGCCACTGCGCTCGTCGCGAAGATCGCGAGTAACGCGAGCCCGAGGGCTTTCAGATTTCGAATCATGTCTTGCTCCTTGTTCGGGGCCGCTCTGGGCGAGCGGCCGGTCTCGAACAGTTGATCAAGAATTTTTGAGTTATGCAGGACGGAGGCCTAAGCCCGCCCGGCGGCTATCTCTATTCGCTCCTCGCTGCTGGCGAAGAGGTAGCGGTTGATCTCGGCGAGGCCGCCGAGGTCGTGGACGTCCTCGTCTAGATAAGGGACGCGAATCACGCCCTTGGCACGCAGCTCCTTGGCCAGGTGCTCGATGTTGCCGGCGTCGCGCTCGGCCAGGGCCTGGTAGTCGGCGAAGTTCTCAGCTACGCGCCGGGCCAGGTCCACATCGCTCAGCTTCTCGCTGAGGGCCCCCTCGAGGTCGGCCCCGTCGCCACGCAGGCGCTCAGCCGGGTAGTGGACCTTGTTGACGATGACTCCGCCGAAAGGCAGTTTCGCCTCGACCAGCTTGCGGTGGAAGTAGACGGCCTCGTCGATCGGCTCGCCCTGCGGCCCGCAGACGACGAGGAAGCAGGTGTGGGGGTCGGCGAGGAGGCTGTTGACCCGCTTGGCACGGGCCTGGAAGCCGTCGACCATGCCGCTGAAGGCGTTGAAGAACTCAGCCAGGTCGGCGAGCAGGTCGAAGCCGACGATCCGCTTGAAGACCGAGAGGGCCACCGAAGCCCCACGCCCGGCCACGCGCGCCGCCAGCCCGGTCGGCTTCATGAAGACGCGCAGCGAGCGGCCTTCGATGAACTGGGTGAGGCGTCGCGGCGCATCGAGGAAGTCGAGCGCGTTACGGGTCGGCGGCGTGTCGAGGACGAGCAGATCGAAGCGTCCTTCGGTGTGCAGCTCGAACAGCTTCTCCATCGCCATGTACTCCTGCGAGCCGGCAAGTGCGTTGGAGATCTGCTGATAGATGCGGTTGTCGAGGACGCGGTCGCGCGACTCCTCGTCGGGGGCCTGGCGGGCGACCAGCTCGTCGAAGGTCGCCTTGGCGTCGAGCATCATCGCCCACAGCTCGCCCTTCATCTCGATCCCGTGCTGCTCGAACAGCTCCGGGTCGACGCGGCTCGCCTCGTTGCCCAGCTCGCGCAGGCCGAGCGAGTCGGCGAGCCGCTTCGCCGGGTCGATCGTCAGCACGCAGACCCGCAGCCCGCGCGCCGCCATGCCGGTGGCGATCGCCGCCGAGGTCGTCGTCTTGCCGACCCCGCCGGAGCCGGCGCAGATGCAGATGTCCTTGCCTTCGAGGATCTCGTCGACGGGCGGCATCAGCCCAGTTTCTTTGCGAGCGTGTGCGCCGCCTCGACGCCCAGCTCGGGCTCGAAGAGAAAGGGAAGGGTCTTCACGGGCGCCTCGGCCCGGCGCCGCAGGCGGGCCAGCTGGGCGCGCTGAGAACGGGCGCGACCGTGCTCAGAGGCGGCGGCGCGGGCGGCGGCGCGTACGCTCCCGTCCTCGCCATCGGCCAGTTCGGTCAGCTGCTCGGCCTCCTGCCTGGAGAAGCGCTCCGGGTAGAGCCCGTTGAGGTAGATGCGATCGACGGCGACACCGACCTCGGCGCGCAGCTCGCTCTCCAGGGCAGCGGTCTCGTTGACCGGCATCTCCTCCGGCAGGGCGACGATCGCCGTCCCGGTGTGCTCCTGGTCGGTGATCAGGCGGTCGAGCTGCTGCGCCTGGGAGTGGATCGGGCCGACGCGGGCAATCGCGGCGAAGGTGCGCGGCGTCTGCAGAAAGCCGATCCCGTGGCCGGTGGCGGGGGCGTCGACGATCACCAGATCGTACTTGCGCCCGCTCTTGACCTTGCGGTCGAGCTGAGCCAGCTCCCAGATCTTGCCGATCGTGACCAGCTCCTTGAGGCCGGGAGTGGCGGCGGCGAGGTAGGAGAAGATGCGACTGCGGAAGAGCAGGTCGCGCATCGCCCGGACCTTGAGCTGGAGCAGGACGTACTCGCGCATCGACTCGTCGGGGTCGATCGAGATCGACCAGAGGTTCTCCGCCATCTCGACCTCGTGGAAGCCGACCTCGGTGTGATCGAAGATCCGCGAGGCGTTCTCCTGCGAGGAGACCTCGCAGACGATCGTGCGCTTGCCGGCTTCGGCGGCACGGAGTCCCAGCGCGACCGCGACGGTGGTCTTGCCGACTCCTCCCTTGCCGGTCACGAAGACCAGTCGCTTGTCGAGTAATTCGGGGATTGGGGTGATTCCTAGCAATTTCGAGGGGTGGCAGGAAAAACCAGCAGTCGTGCGAATACCCGCGCAATGGGATTCCTTAGCCGCAAGAACAAGTCCACGCCCGTGTCGACCGAAGATCCTCATCCGATCATGGAGGAGTTGCAGAGGATGGAGGAGGCGGTGCCCGAGCGTACTCGGGACGACGAGGGACCCGATCCCTCAGCCGCGGGTCCTGTCGCGGGGCAGGGGTCCCCGGCTCACCCGCCGGAGACCCCAGACCCCACCCCACCCAGGGGTGGGGTGCCTGAGAGTGTGTCTTCGGCCGTCGCCGTGAAAACCGAGGAGCGGGAAGAGGCGCCGACTGATTCTGAGCCCGAGCGCTTCATGCCGAGAGATCTGATCGCTCCCAGTCGTCATGAAGCTGTCGTGGAGGAGCCCGTCGCCGAGGTTCCCACCAAGCACGCCGACGTGATCGCCTTCGCCAACCAGAAGGGCGGGGTCGCCAAGACGACCACCACTTTGAATCTCGCCGTTGCCTTTGCCGAGTCGGGGCACCGGGTGCTCTGCATCGACCTCGACCCGCAGGGGAACCTGACGATGAGCCAGGGGATCGACCCCGACAAGGTCGAGAAGAGCCTCTACGACGTGCTCGTCAACGACATGCCGATCAGCGAGATCATCCAGCACCGCGAGATCGACATCGCCGTCGCCTCGATCGACCTGGCCGGTGCGGAGATCGCGATGAGCACCAAGATCGGCCGCGAGCGCTCTCTGGAGAAGGCGCTGAAAGAGGTCATCGGCGACTACGACTTCGTCTGTATCGATACGCCGCCCAGCCTCGGGCTGCTGACGATCAACGCGCTGACCGCGGCCAACAAGGTGATCGTCCCCGTTCAGTGCGAGTATTTGTCGATGCGCGGACTGGTCCAGCTCCAGAACACGCTGACGATGATCCAGGAGAACCTCAACCCCGAGGTGCGGATCGAGGGCATCCTGCCGACGATGCTCGACTCGCGCACCGTTCACGCCAAGGAGGCGGTGGAGATCCTCGAAGAGAACTTCGGCGACCTCGTCTTCCGCTCACGTATCAAAAAGGCGATCAAATTCGCCGAGGCCCCGGTCAAAGGTGCCAGCGTGCTCAAGTACGATCCGCAGAGCAACGCCGCGGGTTACTATCGAGACTTGGCTGAGGAGGTTTTGGCACATGAGTCGGCGTAAGCGGGCGAGTATGCGCGAGGGTCCCCTCGCCGACCTCTTTCGCTCTACGTCTGACGATGCCTCGGCCGATTCGGCCAAGGGCTCAGAGCCTTCAGCCGCGGGTCCTGTCGCGGAGGGCAGCCCTCCGCCTCACCCGGCGGAGGGACAACCCTCCACGCCACCCACGGGAGGAGCCTCTTCGAAGGAAGCTGGATCATCTGAAACGCCGCCCGAAAGACTGAAGCGGGTCTTTTCCGAGGAACCGGCTCCGCGAGTTGAAAAAGCTTCTGAAACCCCTCGCTACGGCCGCGAGGAACCTGAGTACGAGCCGCCTGGCTCGGGGGAGCCGCATCAGCCTGTGATCCGGGTCGTGGGTGTTGGGGGCGCCGGCGTGAACGCGGTCAACCGGATGGTCGACGCCAACGTGCCCGGAGTCGAGTTCATGGCCGTCAACACCGATCTTCAGTCGCTGCAGCTCTGCGTCGCCGACGTCACCGTTCACATCGGCGATGAGCAGACGCGCGGCCTTGGCGCCGGCGCCGACCCGCAGGTCGGCCACCGTTCAGCCTTCGAGGAGCAGGACAAGATCAAGCGCCTGCTCAAGGGATCCGACATGGTCTTCGTCGCCGCCGGCGCCGGCGGCGGCACCGGCAGCGGCGCCGCTCCGGTCATCGCCCGCCTCGCCCGTGAGGTCGGCGCGCTGACCGTCGGCATCGTCACCAAGCCGTTCAGCTTCGAGGGCTCGCGGCGCGGCGACCAGGCCGGCAAGGGGATCGAGGAGCTGGCGGCAGAGGTCGACACCCTGATCGTCGTCCCCAACGACCGCCTGCTCGAGGTGCTCGACCAGCACACCTCGATGGTCGAGGCCTTCCAGGTCGCCGACGACGTGCTGCGCCAGGGAGTGCAGGGAATCTCCGACCTGGTCACCCTGCCGGCGCTGATCAACCTCGACTTCGCCGACGTGCGGACGATCATGTCCGACGCTGGCCGGGCGCTGCTCGGGATCGGCATGGGCAGCGGCGAGGGCCGCGGCCTGCTCGCCGCCGAGAAAGCGATCTCTTCGCCTTTGCTCGAGACCTCGATGGAGGGTGCGCGGGCGATCTTGCTCTCGATCACCGGCGGCCCCGACCTCTCGCTGGTCGAAGTCAGCGAGGCGGCGAAGCTGGTCGGCGAGGCCGCCCATCCCGACGCCAACATCATCTTCGGCGCCAACATCGACGAGGAGCTGGGCGACCAGATCTGGGTCACCGTCGTCGCCACCCGCTTCGACGGACAGACTGCGCCGCGCCGCGCCGCCGAGCCGACGATCCGTCGCACCAAAGACGCCGGCCGTGGCCGCTCGCCGCGCAACGAGAAGGCCGGCGAGCTGAGCAGCCTCGACGTCCCCGAGTTCCTCCCCGGCTAGTCCATACGCCATGACCGGCGTCGTCGCGGCGGGGCACCCCCTTACCGCCGAGGCGGGGGCCGATGTCCTGCGCGCCGGCGGCAACGCGGTCGACGCAGCAGTCGCAGCAGTCCTCGCCTCCTTCGCCGTAGAGAGCCCCCTGACCGGCTTCGGCGCCGGCGGCTTCATGATGGTCAGCCGCGGCGAGGAGATGGTCCTGTTCGACTTCTTCGTCGCTGCGCCCGGCAAGGACGGGACCGCGCGCGGGGTGGAGCTTGCCGCCGTTCCGGTCCACTTCGACGAGGAGACCGTGCAGACGTTCTATGTCGGACCGGCGTCCTGCGGCGTGCCGGGAACCGCTGCCGGCCTGGAGTTGGCGCTGCAGCGTTTCGGCACGGCGCCACTTGCCGAGCTGACGCGGGCCGGCGTGAAGCTCGCCCGCGAGGGCGCACCGGTCAACGCCGAGCAGGCCTACATCCTCGAGATCCTCTGGCCGATCCATCGGCGGCTGGCCGAGACCCGACAGCTCTACGCGCCCGAGGGGCGGCCACTGGGCGAAGGGGACGTCTTCCGCTTCACGGAGCTGGCCGAGGCGCTGGAACGCTTCGGTGCCGAGGGCGCCGAGCCCTTTTACCGCGGTGAGGTCGCCACCGCGCTGAGCAGCTACGTCTCCGCGCACGGCGGCACTCTGGGCGCCACCGACCTTGGGGAGTACGAGGCGATCGAGCGTCAGCCGATCCACGCCCCGTTCCGCGGTGCCGAAGTCCTGACCAACCCGCCACCCTCCTCGGGTGGAATCCTGATCGCATACTCGCTCGGCCTGCTCGAGCGGCTGGGGGAGACGAGCGGCCCCGAGCAGTTGGTCGCCGCCATGGACGCCGCCAACAGCGCCCGCGGCGAGGAGTTCGCCGAAGGCCTGTACGGCGCGGGCCTGGAGGATGCCCTGCTCGATCCTGCCCGCCTCGACCTGAAGGCAGGCGATCTGCTCGGATCGACCACCCACATCGCGGTGCTCGACGGCGAGGGAGCATGTGCCAGCGTCACCTGCTCCAACGGATCGGGCTCCGGCGTCCTCGTCCCCGGCACCGGGGTGATCCTCAACAACATGCTCGGCGAGGAGGACCTCAACCCGCTCGGCTTCCACGCAATCGCGCCGGGACGCCGCGTGCCGTCGATGATGGCGCCGACGGTGGTGCGCCGCGACGGCGAGATCGAGCTCGGCCTGGGGAGCGCCGGCTCCAACCGGATCCGCTCGGCGATCCTGCAGACGGTGGTGCGTGCGGTCGAGCAGGGGATGGGCGCCGGCGATGCCGTGCGCGCCCCTCGCCTGCACTTCGAGCAGGGAGTCGTCCAGGCCGAGCCTGGGATCGACGAGGGGGCGCTGGCGCGGATCGAGGCGCGTGGCATCCCAGTTCTGAGGCGGCCGCGGATCAACCTCTTCTTCGGTGGCGTGCAGGCGGTTGCCCGCGATCGGACGACGGGGGCCCTGAGCGGTGGCGGCGACCCACGCCGCGGCGGTAGCGTGGCGGTCGTATGAAGATCGATTTCGAGGCGGAGGGCCTGCTCGACGACGTCGAGGGCGAGGCACGGCAGGCACGCTGTGAGCTGCTCGAACGCCTCTCCGGCGAAGGCGTGCCGCTGGAGGAGCTGCGCGAGGCGGTCGAAGGCGGACGCCTCGCCCTGCTGCCGGTGGAGCGGGCAGTGGCCGGCACCGGCGCCCGCTACACGCCGCGTGAGGTGGCGGACAAGGTCGGCATCGACCTCGAGATCCTGCAGCGCACCAGCCTCGCCTTCGGCGTTCCCTACCCCGACCCCGATGAGCGCTCGGTCACCGAGGCGGATCTGGAAGCGGCGAAGAGAGTCAAAGCCTTCTACGACGCTGGCCTGCCCGAGGAGGGGATGATGCAGGTCGCCCGTACGGTCGGCATGGCCACGGCGCGGATCGCCGAGGCCAACCGCGACCTGGTCATCCGCACGCTGATGCAGCCAGGCGATACCGAGCAGGATCTGGCTCTGCGCTTCGCCGCCGCGGCCGAGCACATGCTGCCGCTGTTCGAGCCGACCCTCTCCTACGCCTTCCGCGCCCACATGCTCGAGCAGATCCGCCGCGACGTGCTCGGCGCCGGCGACATCGCCTCGGGGCAGCCGGGAACGGCAACGGACATCTCGGTCTGCTTCGCCGACCTGGTCGGCTTCACCAAGCTCGGCGAGCAGGTCGAGACCGAAGAGCTGGGCTTGATCGCCGGTCGCCTCGACGAGCTCGCGACCTCCGTCGCCGAGCCGCCGGTGCGGCTGGTGAAGCTGATCGGCGACGCGGCGATGCTCGTCTCCACCGATGCGGCGGCAATGGTCGAGGCGGCGCTGCGGATGGTGGAGGCGGCGGACGAAGAAGGCGACGAGTTCCCGCGTCTGCGGGCCGGCATAGCCGACGGCTCGGTGCACGTCCAGGCCGGCGACTACTACGGCCGCCCAGTCAATCTGGCCAGCCGCCTGACCGGAATCGCCAAACCCGGCAGCGTCCTGCTCGACGCCGCGGCAAAGGCCGCGGCGGGGGAGGGCTTCGACTACTCCTACGCCGGCGAGAAACGCCTCAAGGGCTTCGACTCCCGCGTAAAGCTCTACCGAGCCCGCCGCCCCGAGTCCAAATAGCGGAAAACGCCCTGCTTAGCCTGTGGCCCGCAGGGGGCGAATTTCGCTCGCGGCAGCCTTGTACCACCTATGGGTGGGAAAAAGCTGCCACAAGACCCGAGGCACCTCTGGGATTTGGTCCAGAAGCAGCATGGAGTGGTAGCGCGGTCACAGCTCCTGGAACTGGGGTTCAACGCCCGCTCGATAGAGCACCGGATTGCCAAGGGGCGCCTGTTCAGGCTCTGGCGGGGCGTCTATGTCGTCGGCAGGCACGAAGTCAGCCAGCGTGGGCGGTGGATGGCGGCCGTTCTCAGCTGCGGACCTGAGGCTTTGCTCGGTCACGGCAGCGCCGCTGCGCTGTGGGGCCTCATGCGGACCCCGGCTGGGATCGACGTCGTCATACCGCGGCGCGCCTCACGGCGGCGCCCTGGAATCCAAGTGCATCGACGCTCCGATCTGGGTCCGGAGCATTGCCGAAGAGTCGCGGGCATACCGGTGACGGATCCGGTCTCGACACTGGTCGATGTGGCCTCGGGCACCCCGGAGTGGCAGCTTGAACGCGCTATCAACGAGGCGGATCGTCTTGATTTGGTCGATCCGGAGAGCCTGCGAGCGGCTCTCGACCCATTGCCGCGCCGGCCGGGCCTGGCCCGACTTCGGCGGTTGCTCGATCGCCATACGTTCAGCGATTCCGGTCTCGAGCGTCGGTTCCTGCCCTTGACCAGAGCCGCGCGCCTGCCACCCCCCGAGACGCAGGTCTGGGTGAACGGCTACCGGGTCGACTTCTATTGGCCCCACATCGGGCTGGTGGTTGAGACGGACGGATGGCGTTACCACAGGACACCCTCCGAGCAGGCGAGCGACGGCCGCCGCGATCAGGCGCATACGGTGGCCGGCCTGACGACCCTGCGCTTCTCCGAAGCTCAAATTCGCGACGAACCCGCCCGCGTGCGTGCCACGCTGGCGACGGTTGCCGAGCGCCTCGGCCGGCGTCAGGCGGGCTTGCGGCCGGAGAGCAGGAGGTTGTAGAAGAGCTCAGCAGGGAGGTAGGGCTCCAGGACGCGAGTGTCGACTTTCTGCAGGGCTATGTAGCTGTTGAAGGCGAAGCGGCGCCAGCCCCAGGAGACCGAGTCCGGCTCGGCACTTGCCTCGACCGTGCGCAGTCCCCACCCCCAGGCGTTAGCGAGCAGCTCCTCACCGCCGACTCGTTGCCGCTCGAAGCCGCTGTCGCCCAGCAGCCGTCGCAGGTCGGCCGGGGAGAAGGCGTGCACGTCGACCTCGCCCTCGAGCGCGTGTCCGTTCGATTGCTCCATCTCGGGCACCGCGCGGGGGCGCGCGCCGACCAGGCGGCGCCAGGCGGGCGCAGCGAGCATCCCCGCCCGCTTGGGTGCCGCTGCCAGGCGGTCGCCATAGCGGGAGGGCTCGCCGCAGAAGGCGATCGCGCCGCCCGGCCGCAGCACGCGGCGGAATTCCGCGAAGGCGCGCTCCAGATCGGGGATGTGGTGCAGGACAGCGTGGCCGAAGACGAGGTCGAAGCTCTCGTCCTCGAAGGGCAACTCCTCTGCCTCGGTCGCCACGGTCTCGGCTTCCAGCCCCAGCCCCGCGGCCGTCTCGGACAGCCGCCGCAGCATTCCTGGCGAGATGTCGGTTGCCGTCAGCCGCTCGATCGTCCCCATCTGCAGCAGGTTGAGTGAGAAGTAGCCGGTGCCGGAGCCGATCTCCAGCCCGTCGGCGAAGCCGAGCCCGTCCAAGCCGCCAAGTGCCTTGGCCAGCTTCTGACGCACCTGGCGTTGCCCGGTGGCACCGAAGTCGATGCCCCACTTGGCGTCGTATTCGCCTGCCGCCGCGTCGTGGTAGCGGGTGTTGGCGTCCTTGATGTGGTCGGGCGTGGCGGTGGGGGAGGCCGGCATGGGGCGGGAACGGTACATGGATCGGCGCAACGCACATGGCGTGGAGCCGCAATAGCGTCCCGGCCCTAGTGCGCGAGTACGTCCAAGAGAATCAGCCCCCCGGGGTGCCGCCGCTACCGCTGACCGGCGAGCGGACGCTGCCCGACGTGGCCGAGGAGAACTACTGGTTCCGCCGCCATCTTGCCGTCTACGAATGGATCGCGGCGCGGGTCGCCGGCCGGCGGGTCGTCGACATGGCCTGCGGCGAGGGCTACGGCTCCGACGTGCTGGCCGCGAGCGCGGCGAGCGTGGTCGGGGTCGACGCCAACCCGGAGGCCCACGAGCACGCGCGGCTGCGCTACTTGCGCGACAACCTGCGCTACGAGCGGGCCCTGGTCGAGAGTTTCTCCGAACCCTGCGACGCAGTCGTCTTTCTGCAGACGATCGAGCACGTCCAGGACGCCGGCGCGATCCTCGAGCACTTCAAGTCGATGCTGGCACCTGGCGGCGTGGCCTTCGTCTCCACCCCCAACCTGCTGACGTTGGCGCCTCCCGGAGCGGAGAAGTCCGACAACCCCTGGCACGTGCGCGAGTACCGGGCGGCGGAGTTCCGGGCGCTCTGCGAGGACCACTTCGAGCGGGTCGAGATGCTCGGGCTCTTCCACGCGCGCAAGCTGCGCGTCCACGAGATCGCGATCGGGCTTGGCTGGGACCGTGTCCACAAAGGGCTGCGACTGACCAAGCCCTTCTACGATCGCTTCACCCCAGCGATCGCCGCCTCAGACTTCGCTCTGCGTGGTGACGATCTGGACCGGGCGCTGGACTTCCTGACCGTCTGCCATGGCTGAGGAGAGCGCCGGCGACCTGGCGATCGTCCTCCACTCGCACATGCCCTACGTCGAGGGCTTCGGCACCTATCCGTTCGGGGAGGAGTGGTTGTTCGATGCTGTTATCCGGTCCTACCTGCCCGTGTTGGAGGTGGCGCGGGATCTGACGATGACGGTGACGCCCGTGTTGGCGGATCAGCTGGAGGACGCCGGCGCGGCGGAGCGGTTGCGGCAGTTCCTGGTCGAGTGGCGGATCGGGGCCGCGGAGGCGGATGCTCCAGAGGTGGCGCCCGAGTGCAGGAACGCCTGCGAGGCGGAGCTGGTGCGCTACCGGCGTGCGCTGGAGTTGCTGGACGCGGCTGGCGGGAATCCCCTGCGGCCATTCCAGGATGCGGCTGAGGAAGGGCGGATCGCACTGGCCGCTTCTGCCGCGACGCACGCCGTGCTGCCGCTGCTGGCGACTCGGGCGGGGCTGCGGTTGCAGCTCGACGCCGGCATCCGCTCGCACCGGCGCCGCTTTAGCTGGGACGGCGGCTTCTGGCTGCCCGAGTGTGGCTACGCACCGGGGCTGGAGCATCGTCTGGCCGAGCAAGGGGTGCGCTGGTTCTGTGTCGACCAGAGCGCATACGACGAGGATCCCTTGGACGCTCTGAGCCCCTTGGCCACCGACGCCGGCCCGGTGGCGTTGCCGATCGACTGGGAGGCGATCCAGTGGCTCTGGTCGCTGCAGGGCTACCCCTCCGACCCCGCCCACGCGCAGTTCGCAGGCAAATCGCTGCGCGGGGTGCGGATCTGGAAGGTCGGCGGCGGGGCCTACGAGCCGGCCGCCGCCGAGGCGGCGGCTCGCCGTCAGGCGGGGGAGTTCCTCGCCGCGATCGCGGCGAGGCTGCGTCACTTCGCCGGGGAGCGCGGGCGGCGCGGGCTGATCGTCTTCGCGATCGACACCGAGCTGCTCGGGCACTGGTGGTCTGAGGGCGCGATCTGGCTGCGCGAAGTGCTGGCCGAGGCCGCCGCGGCGGGTGTCCGTCTGCTCACCGCGCCGCAGGCCCTGGCCGAGCACGAGCCGGTCGAGCGGTCGCTGGCCGCCTCGACCTGGGGCGAGGAAAAGGACCTGCGGACGTGGGACTCGCCACCAGTCGCCGACCTTGCCTGGGGCGCTCGGCGCCTGGAGTTGCGCCTCCTGCGTGCACTCGCGCAGGGTCTGCGCGGACCCGCCGCGCTGCGGGCGGCGCGCGAGCTGCTCGCCGTTCAGGCAAGCGACTGGGCTTTCCTCGACAAGCGCGGCCAGGCGGGCGACTACCCCTTCCGCCGGGTGACCGATCACGCCGAGGCGTTGCTGGAGGCCATAGACTCCCCCGCCAGCAGCGACCCGCGTATGCGAGCCCTAGCCCCGGACCTGAGCCTCGCTCCCCTGCTGGAGCCCTAGCCCACCGCAGATGACGCGCGTCCTGATCCTCTCCTGGGAGTACCCGCCGCTGATCGAGGGCGGCCTGGCGCGGCACGTGCGCAAGCTCTCCGAGGCCTTGGTCGAGCGCGAGGTCGAGGTCCACGTGCTCACCCGCGGCGGTGAGGAGTCACCGGCCGAGGAGCGTCGCAGTGGCGTCCACATCCACCGCATCCGCGAGCCGCAGCGGCCCACAGAGCTGGGCGAGTTCGTCGCCTGGGTCGAGCGGATGAACTCCGACATGCTCGCCGCCGGGGTCGAGCTCGGCGACCGCTACAGCTTCGACCTCGTGCATGGCCACGACTGGCTGGTCGCCAATGCCTGCGACCACCTGGCGAAGCGCTTCGAGGCACCGCTGGTGACGACGATCCACGCCACCGAGCACGGTCGCCACCAGGGCTGGGTCGACAAGCACCCGCAGAGCTACATCCACGGGGTCGAGCGCTGGATCACCAACCGCTCCGAGCGCACGATCGCCTGCTCGCACTACATGCGCGAGCAGATCGTCGACATCTTCGGGGTCGAGGAGGAGCGGGTAAGCGTCATCCCCAACGGGATCGATCCCGACGATCTCGCGGTCCAGGACCCGGCCGAGCTGAAGCGCATGCGGGCCGAGTTCGCGGCGCCGGAGGAGAAGCTGGTGCTGCTGATCGGGCGCCTGGTCTACGAGAAGGGCTTCCAGCTTGCGCTGGAGGCGATGCCGCGGGTGATCGAAGAGGCGCCGGGGACGCGCTTCCTGGTCGCCGGCTCCGGAACCCACGAGGAGGAGCTGCACCGCCAGGCGCAGGAGCTGGGTCTGATGGAGCACGGCACATTCCTCGGCTGGATCGGAGACGACGTCCTCCACTCGCTCTACCGGATCGCCGACCTGACCGTGGTGCCCTCGATCTATGAGCCCTTCGGGCTGGTCGCACTGGAGGCGATGGCCTCGGAATGCCCCTGCATCGTCGCCGACACCGGAGGTCTGCGCGAGGTCGTCCCGCGTGAGGACGTCGGCCTGCGCTTTCGCTCGGATGACCCCGAAGCCCTCGCCGAGGTGGCGATCCGCGTGCTGCGGGACGACGAGCTCGGTCAGAGTCTCGTCGCCGAAGCCTACGAGCACCTGCGTCGCTTCGACTGGGGCGACGTCGCCGAGCGGACCGCCGCGGTCTACGCCGAACTCGCCGGCAACCCAAGCCCCGCCTAAACCCGGCCGCGGTCCAGGTGCGTGGGCCTCGGGTCGAACCTAGTTCGACTGCGGATCCCCTTTGGCGGCGATCGAGAAGCTGCCGCTTGTCGTGTTGCCTGGCGTCCACTCGATGCCTTCGATCAGTTCGACCGGCGGTATCTGCAGGGCGCTGGAGATTTTGATCAGCGTGTCGATGCGGGGGACACGCGCTCCGCGCTCGAGCAGGCCGATCTCGGTCCGGTGCAGCGACGAGCGCAGGCCGAGCTCTTCCTGAGACAGGTTGGCGCGCCGCCGGCACCGGCGCAGGTTCTCGCCGAAGCGTCGGGCGACGTCCATCGCCGGGATTCTCTTGTCTGCGAGCTGAAAGATCTACAGCCGCCAATCGGGAGAAGCCGAGTCTCTGCGATGGAGGTTCATTGTATCTCAGACAATAGCGCGCGGATCTGATATAAACTATGCAGACAACAAGTCACTGGTGTAATCGGCGTACGATTACACCATGGCACTCAACATCAAGGATCAGGAGACCGAGAAATTGGCGGCAGAGGTGGCAGAGCTCACGGGGGAGAGCAAGACCGGAGCCGTGCGTAATGCGCTGCGCGAGAAACGCGACCGGCTGGAGTTCCAGAGAGGCGGGAGCAAAGAGAAACGGCGTCAGGATCTCCGGCGGTTCATGGAGACCGAGATCTGGCCGCAGATCCCGGATGAGTTGCGAGGCAAATCGATAACCAAGGCTGAACGAGAAGAGATTCTTGGTTATGGACCGGAGGGGTATTGATTCTCGATAGCTCGGCAGTTGTGTCGATGATCATCGAAGAGCCGGGCCACGAGCGACTCCTCGACGTAACCGCAGATGCGGCGGAGGTCGCGATCGGAGCACCGACCTTGGTGGAGGCCGAGATGGTGATGATCGGTCGCTCCGGTTTGCCGGGCCGGTCGCTCGTCGCGCAATTCTTGGAGCGCAACGACGTTGAGGTGATTGCCTTCGACGAGGCGCAGCGCCGCGCCGCCACCGATGCGTTCATCAGCTATGGGAAGGGCCGTCACCCGGCTGCCCTCAACTATGGCGACTGTATGACTTACGCCACGGCCCATGTCGCCGACCACCCGTTGCTTTTCACCGGGAACGACTTCGCCCAGACGGATCTGGTCCCAGCGCTACCGTGATCAATCGGGCTGGGGAAGCGTGGTCCAGGCCTTCGGGTCCGGCTCGACCGGGTCGGGCCAGCGCAGCTGCTCTGGGGTTTCGCGCATCCGCACGATTCGGGCCGGGACGCCGGCGACGACGGCATTGGCAGGCACGTCCTTGGTGACGACCGAGTTGGTGCCGACGATCGAGTTGTCGCCGACGCTGACACCGCGCAGGATGCAGGCGCCGTAGCCGATCCAGACGTTGGAGCCGACCTCGACCTCGCGGGTATAGATGCCCTGATGGCGGATCGGTCGCTCGACTTCGACCACGCCGTGATCGAAGTCGATGAACATCGCCCGGTCGGCGATCACGCACTGCTCGCCGATCCGCACCCGCCTGTAAGCGGAGATCGTGCACTCCTGTCCGATCACGGTCTTGGCGCCGATCTCGACCACGCCCTCATGGCAGCGGATCTTGGTTCCGTGGCCGATCCAGACGAAGCGGCCGAAATCGACCCGCGCCTTGCGAGCAATCTCGAGTTCGAGCCGGGGACCGAGGAAGAGCAGTCCGTCGGTGCGCCAGCGCCAGCCGGCGCGGGTGAGGAAGCGGCGCCACAGGTAGCGCAGCGCCAGCAGCGCGTAACCGGGCGTCAGTATCCCGTTACGGGCGCAGAAACGGAGGAAGCGAATCACGGCGGGGCGCACTTTAGACTCCGCCGCCCATGCCCGACGCCGCCAAATCCGCGTCACTCGCCGAGCGCCTCGTCGCCGGCGACAAACGGGCGCTGGCGCGGGCGATAACGCTGATCGAGTCCGACGACCCAGCGGGCTGGGAGCTGGTGCGGGAGGTCTACCCGCGCACCGGCAAGGCGCGGATCGTCGGCTTCACCGGACCGCCCGGCGTCGGCAAGAGCACCCTGATCGGCGCGCTCACCGCCGAGCTGCGCAAGGCCGAGCGTCAGGTCGCTGTGCTCTCGATCGATCCCTCCAGTCCCTTCACCCGCGGTGCCCTGCTCGGCGACCGCATCCGCCTCTCCGAGCACTTCCTCGATCCGGGTGTCTTCATCCGCTCGATGGCCTCGCGCGGTGCGCTCGGCGGCCTCTCGGAGGCGGCGCTACAGGTCGCGCTGGCGATGGATGCCGCCGGCAAGGACGACGTCTTGATCGAGACCGTCGGCGTCGGTCAGGCCGAGATCGACATCGTCGACCACGCCGACACGATCGTGCTGGCCCTGATGCCCGGCTCCGGCGACTCGATCCAAGCGCTGAAGGCGGGGGTGATGGAGATTCCCGACGTGATCGTCGTCAACAAGGCCGACCACCCGATGACCGACACGATGGTGTGCGAGGTCCGCGGCGTGCTTGCTCTCTCGCATCAGCCCGGCGAATGGCAGGTGCCGATCCTGCGCACCGAGGCGGCGCGGGGCGAGGGCGTCGAGGAGCTGGCGGTGAAGATCGACGAGCACCGCGTCCACATCGAGGCGGAGGGCACGCTCGAGCAGCGCCGCGCTCGCAACCTGCGCAACGAGGTGCTGGGGATCGCGACCTCGCGCACGCGGCGCCGGATGGAGGCGACGGCCGCCGCCGACCCCGAGACGGCGGCACTGCTGGAGCGGGTCGTTCGCCGCGAGCTCGACCCCGCAAGCGCGGCCAGCGAGCTGATGGAGCGGCAGTCCGGTGAGTGAGGCTGGGGCGCTGCCGAGCCTCGCCGAGGCGCTCGGCTGGGCTGGATGCGAGCTCGATGACAGCGGCGGCAAGACCGTCGGCCGGGTCGAGGGAGCCTATGCCGACTCGGAGGCGGGCAACCCGGTCTGGCTGGTGGTCGCCACCGGTCGCAGGCGTCGCGCCAAGACGATCGTCGTGCCGCTGCGCGAGTGCGCCGCGATGCCGGGACGCGTCTGGACCGCCCAGCAGCGCGACGCGATGCTCGCGGCACCGACAGTGGACCCCACCCGGCCGTTGCTGCGCGAGCACGAGACGGCGATCTGCACTCACTATGGGATTGGCGAGCAGCTCGGTCGCCACGCCGAGGTCGCCAGTCGCGCCGAAGGCTCGGTCACCGCCCAACCCGCATCCGGCTGAACCGATCGACGTCATCTCCTCGTAAGCAGGAGGTGGGAGAGTTGAGCGCATGGTTCTGCTGATTTTGTTCGGCTTCGTCGCGGGCGCCGCTACCGCGCTCTCTCCCTGCGTGCTTCCGGTGTTGCCGATTGCGCTCTCCGCCGGTGCGACCGGCGGCCGGCGCCGGCCACTCGGCATCGTCGCCGGCCTCGCCGTCTCCTTCACCTTCGCCACCGTCGCCCTGGTCTACGTGATCTCGGCGCTCGGCCTGCCCGACGACCTGCTCCGCAAGCTGGCGATTCTCGTCCTGCTCGGCTTCGGCGTCACGCTGATGATTCCGTCGCTTGCCGCCAGGCTCGAGGCCTGGCTCAGCCGCTTCGCCGGCATGGCCGGTGGGCCGCGCAGCGGCGGCGACGGCTTCTGGTCGGGGGTCGCCGTCGGGGGCAGCCTCGGGTTCGTCTACGCGCCGTGCGCAGGGCCGATCCTCGCCGGGGTGATCACGGTCTCGGCCTCGCAGTCGTTCACCGCGGGCCGGTTGGCGGTGGCGCTCAGCTACGGCATCGGCTCGGCCGTGGTCCTCTATTTCCTGATGCTGGGTGGGCGCCGCGTCATCGCTCCGCTCGCTCGCCGCGGTGTCGGCCTTCAGCTTGCGATGGGAGGGGTGATGGTCGTTGTGGCGCTGGCGATGCTGGGCAACTACGACGTCGAGTTCCAGAACACGATCGCCGGCGATCTGCCCAGCTTCCTGGTCAACCCCTCGCAGTCCCTGGAGGACACGGCGGCGGCCCGCGATGCCCTCGCCAACGTGCGCGGCTCGAGCGGCGGGCTCGGCGAAGCTGCCGCCAACGCGGCCCCATTGCCGGCCGCGAGCCACGGCCCCGGATCGGGGCTACCGGTCCTTGGCCCAGCGCCTGAATTCGTCGGTAACCAGCAGTGGTTCAACACGCCCGGCGACCGGCCGCTGACGCTGCGCTCGCTACGTGGGCGCGTGGTCCTGATCGATTTCTGGACCTACAGCTGCATCAACTGCCTGCGCACGCTGCCCTACCTGACCGCCTGGGACAAGCGCTACCGCAAGGACGGCCTGACGATCGTCGGCGTCCACTCGCCGGAGTTCCCCTTCGAGAAAGAGGCGAGCAACGTCGAAGAAGCGATCGAACGCAACGACATCGAATATCCGGTGGCGCAGGACAACGAACTGGCGACCTGGAACGCCTACGGCAACCAGTACTGGCCCGCCGAGTACTTCATCGACTCCCAGGGAAGGGTCCGCTTCGCCCATTTTGGCGAGGGCGAATACGGCGAGAAGGAAAAGGTGATCCGCGAGCTGCTCGCCGAAGCGGGGAAAACGCCAAAGCGGACCGCCGCGCGCATCAGAGCGGTAGCCCCGTCGCCCACGGTGACCACTCCCGAGACCTATCTCGGCGCCGCCCGCGCCGAACGCTTCGTCAACCCGATGCTTTCGCCGGGCAGCCACGACTTCGGCAACCCCGAATCGCCGCCGGCTGACAACTTCGCCTACCGCGGGCGCTGGAGGATCACCCTCGATTCGGCGACGGCAGAAGACGGTGCCGCGCTGGATCTCTCCTTCGGAGCGCGCCGCGTTTACCTGGTGCTCGGCTCACCCGGGCACAGTCGCCGGATGCGGGTGCTGCTCGACGGCCGCCCGATCCCTGCCGGCCTCGCCGGGTCCGATGTCGAGAACGGCGTGGTCGACGTAACTGCGCAGCGGCTCTACAACCTCGTCGACCTGCCCAAGGTCGAACACCACACGCTTCGCCTGATTCCCGAAGCGGGGGTGACGGGCTACGCCTTCACCTTCGGCTAGACGTGCCGGTGCAGAGAGGTCCATATGGGCACCGCAGCACCGGCACGTACTCCGGACGGGTTCAGCAGCCGAGCCGGCGGGCGATGACCATCTGCTGCACCTCGTCGGTGCCCTCGCCGATGGTGAGGATCTTGGCGTCGCGGTAGAAGCGGCAGACCGGGTACTCCTCGATATAGCCGTAGCCGCCGTGGATCTGGACGGCCTCCTCGGTCGCGCGGACCGCGAGGCGGCCGGTGATCAACTTCGCCTGCGCCGCCGTGAGGGTGAACGACTGGCCTGCGTCCTTCTCCAGGGCGGCGCGCCAGGTGAGCAGGCGGGCGGCCTCGATCTGGGCGGAGAGGTCGGCGATCTTCGCCTGGATCGACTGGAACTTGGAGATCGGCTGGCCGAAGGCCCGGCGCTCTTTGGCGTAGGAGATCGCCTCGTCGAGGGCGCCCTGGGCGAGGCCGACGCCCATCGCGGCGACGCCGATGCGGCCGCCGTCGAGGATGTGGAGGAAGTTCTTGAAGCCGTCGCCGCGGCGGCCGAGCAGGTTGGCCTCGGGGACGCGGCAGTCCTCGAAGCTGAGCGGCCGGGTATCGGACGCGTTCCAACCCATCTTGCGGTAGGGCTCCCCGGCCTCGTAGCCGGGCGTGCCGTTGGGGACGATCAGGTTGGAGATCTCCTTGCGCCCGTCGGACTCGCCGGTGACGGCGGTGATCGAGACGCAGCCGGAGATGTCGGTGCCGGAGTTGGTGATGAACTGCTTGGCGCCGTCGATGACCCACTCCCCATCGCCGAGCTTTGCCTGGGTGCGGACATTGCCGGCGTCGGACCCGGCCTCGGGCTCGGTCAGCCCGAACGAAGCGAGCTTCTTGCCGCTGCAGAGGACGGGCAGCCACTCGTCCTTCTGCTCGTCCGACCCCCACAGATAGATCGGCATCGTCCCCAGCGACGTGTGCGCCGCCATCGTGATGCAGACCGAGGAGTCGATCCGAGCCAGCTCTTCCACCGCCAAGACATAGGAGAGCGTGTCGGCTCCGCCGCCCCCGTACTCCTGCGGGAACAGGATCCCCATCAGCCCAAGCCCGCCAAGCTTCTCGACGATCTCGTAGGGAAACGACTTGGTCCGGTCCAGCTCCTCGGCAACAGGCTTGACCTCCTGGAGCGCAAACTCGCGCACCGTGTCCCGCAGCAGCTTCTGCTCGTCGGTCAGCTCGAAGTTCACGGCGGGCAGCCTATGCGAGCGCTATAGCTGCAGGCTCTTGACCTGCAGCAGCTCCTCGATCGCATAGCGACCGTTCTCCCGCCCATGCCCCGACTGCTTGTATCCCCCAAACGGCGCCAGCGGGTTGAACGCGCCACCGTTGATCTCGATCTGCCCGGTGCGGATGCGCTTGGCAACGGCGATCGCGTGGTCCTGGTCGCCCGACCAGACGCCGCCGGCGAGGCCGTAGACGGTGTCGTTTGCGATCCGTACCGCGTCGTCCTCGTCGTCGTAAGGCTGGATCGCCAGCACCGGGCCGAAGATCTCCTCCTGGGCGATCGTCATCTCGGGGGTCACCTCGGAGAAGACCGTGGGGCGGACGAAGTAGCCGCGCTCGAGGCCCTCGGGAGGCGTAGCCCCGCCAGTGACCAATTTGGCGCCTTCGGCCTCGCCCTGCTCGATGTAGCCGCGAACGCGCTCGCGTTGGACCTCGGAGACGAGCGGGCCGAGCCGGGTGGAATCCTCGAAAGGGTCGCCGGGAGTGAAGGCCTCGGCGGTGGCCTTCGCCAGCTCCTCGGCTTCGGCCAGCTTCTCGCGCGGCACCAGCATCCGGGTCAGGGCGCTGCAGGTCTGGCCCGAGTTGAGGTAGCACTTGCCGACGCCGTCGGGGATCGCCTTGCCGAGATCGGCGTCGTCGAGGATCACGTTGGGGGACTTGCCGCCGAGCTCCATCGCGACCGGCTTGACCGTCGCCGAGGCGAGCTCGCTCACCCGCCGGCCGGCTCGGGTCGAGCCGGTGAAAGAGACCATGTCGACGCCGGGGTGGCCGGCGATCGCCTCGCCGACGACCGGGCCCGTACCGGTGATGAGGTTGAAGACTCCCGCCGGCAAGTCGGCGGCCTCGACCACCTCGGCGAGGATGAAGGCGTTGAGCGGGACCACCTCGCTCGGCTTGAGCACGACCGTGCAGCCTGCGGCCAGCGCCGGCGCGACCTTGGCGGCGATCTGGTTGAGCGGGTAGTTCCAGGGGGTGATCGCACCGAGGACGCCGGCCGGCTCGCGCAGCACGCGCGAGTTGCCGATCTCCTCCTCCCAGGCGACTTCCTCCATCAGCCCCGGCATCGCGCCGAACTGCCCGATGGGGAGGCCGGCCTGGATGATCCGGCTCAGCGTCAGCGGCATACCCAGCTCCTGGGAGATCGTCGCGGCGATCTCGTCGCTGCGCTCGCCGAGCCCGGCCGAGATCGCCGCCAGGTAGCCGGCCCGCTCCTCGCGCGGGGTCTGCGACCAGGAGTCGAAGGCGTCGCGCGCGGCACGCACCGCAAGGTCGGCGTCCCCCGGCGTACAGGCCGGGATCGTCGCCATGACCTCCTCACTGGTCGAGTTGACCACCTCGATCGTCTCGCCGCCCTGCGGCTCGACCCACTTGCCGCCGATGAAGATCTTGTCCCGAGTCTGAACTTCTGCCGCCGTCGCCATCTCGTTCCTCCTAGTCGTCCCGCGTCATGTCGATTGAACCATTTAGTCCCCTATAGGGGCAACAAGTGTCCATCCTGTTGCGCCAGGGCGCCGGGGCCGGGCATCGCGCGGGCATCGCGGGCATGCAGCAGCTCGCCGCAGCTCTCGCAGATGCCGCGATCGTTGACCTCGCCGCCGCACTCCTTGTGGACGATCAGCATCGGTGGGCCGTCCGGCTCGGGGGAGTGGCGGTCGCCCCAGGCGAGCAGGGCAACCAGGGCGGGCCAGAGGTCGAGCCCCTTCTCGGTGAGGAAGTACTCGTAGCGCTCGGGGCTCGACTGGTAGGGGCGTCGTTCGAGGATGTCCTCCTCGACCAGTCGCTGCAACCGCGCCGAGAGCACGTTGCGGGCGATCCCGAGGCCCCGCTGCAGCTCGCCGAAGCGGCGGTTGCCGTTCATCACGTCGCGGACGATCAGCAGGCTCCAGCGCTCGCCGACCACCTCGAGCGCCTTGGCGATCGAGCAGACCTGCCCCGGATATTCGTGACCGAGCACGAGAGTGATCTTGGCACACAAGGTTGCGTGAAGCAACCGAGTCGGTTAGGGTGGTCCCAATCGATGGTTGCTTCAAGCAACCTTGGCCGACTGGAGGCACAAGATGAGGCTGATTTCACGACATAGGCATCCCCGGCGGGCGAAGGCTCCGCGGATCTCGATCAGCCAGGCGGAGATCGCCGCCGACCTGCATTACCCGGCGGATCGCCGCCCTGGCAGCGGAAGCCTGGCAGCGACCGGAAGGCGCGGAGCGCGATGAGCGGGGAGTCCAATGGCGCCACCGCGGTCGATGCCGCGCTGGCGCTTGCCGAGTCGAGCCCGGAGACGAGCCGCAGCCGGCACCCTGGTCTGGCAGGACCCGGTTCCCACCGCGGCAGCCGGGGCGACGATGAGCGGCATCGAGTACATGGAAGCGATCGTCGCCGGCGAGGTGCCGCCGCCGCCGATCGCGGTGACGATGCGGATGGGGCCGATCGAGGTGGAGGAGGGGCGTGCCGTCTTCTCGGGCGAGCCCGGCGAGGAGCACTACAACCCGATCGGCGTCGTCCACGGCGGTTACGCGGCGACCCTGCTCGACTCGGCGCTTGGCTGCGCAGTCCACACGACCCTGCCGGCCGGCGTCGGCTACACCTCACTTGGCCTCGAGGCCAAGTTCGTGCGTCTGATCACGCGAGACACAGGCTGTGTCCTCTGCGAGGCCAACGTCCTCTACCGCGGTCGCAAACAGGCGACCTCAGAGGCCAAGTTGACCGCCGCCGACAGCGGCAAGCTGCTCGCCCACGGCGTAGCCACCTGCATGATCCTCGAAGCCTGAGCCCTCGCGGGCGTTACGCCGCGAAGCCGCGCGCGAGCTCGACGAGCAGACGGACTCCGAAGCCGCTGGCGTCATTGCCGGTGTAGGGGCGGCCTACGTCCCAGGCGGTGCCGGCGATATCGACGTGGGCCCACGGGGTGTCGCCGACGAACTCCTCGAGGAAGGAGCCGGCGTAGATCGTTCCCGCCTTGCGCTTCGCCGAGGCGTTGGTGAGATCGGCGACAGTGCCCTTGGTCAGCTCCTTGTACTCGGGGTGGAGCGGCAGGCGCCAGACCAGCTCGCCGGTCGTCTCGCCGGCCTGGGTGACCTCGGAGGCGAGATCGTCGTCGTTGGAGATCACCGCCGCGTAGGTCGAGCCGAGGGCGATCAGGACAGCACCGGTCAGCGTCGCCAGGTCGACGATCCGCTCTGCCCCCAGCTCGACCGCGTAGGCGAGAGCGTCGGCGAGGATCAGGCGGCCCTCGGCGTCGGTGTTGTTGACCTCGACCGTCACCCCGTTGTATTGAGTTATGACGTCGCCGGGCTTGATCGCGGTGCCAGAGGGCATGTTCTCGGTCGAGGGCACGACCGCGATCAGATCCAGCTCGAGCCCCAGCTCGGCGATCGCGCCGACGGCCTCCAGCACCGCGGCGGCGCCGGACATGTCCATCTTCATCTCGTGCATCGAGGCCGACGGCTTCAGTGAGATGCCGCCGGTGTCGAAGGTGACGCCCTTGCCGACCAGGCCCAGCGTGGGGCCAGAGCCGCCACCCGCGTAGCGGAGCACGATCAGCTTCGGATCCTCCGCCGTTCCCTGGCTCACCGCGACAAGGCCGCCCATCTCCTTGGCGGCGATCTCATCGCGTCCGAGCACTTCGGCGCTGACCCCCTCGTGGTGGGAGGCGATCTGTCGCGCTCGCCGCCCCAGGAACGACGGGGTGGCGACGTTGGAAGGAAGGCTCTGCAGGTCGCGGGCGCGGTTCTGTGCCTCGGCGCAGATGCGGGCGGCCTCGGCCGCAGCGGCAGCGCTCGACGGGGCGAGCAGGGTCAGCGACTCGAGGCTGGGTGGGGGAGGGTCCTTCGGATCGGTGCTCTGGAAGCGATCGAAGCGGTAGCCGGCGAGGATCGTGCCGGTGACCATCGCCTCGGCCGTCGCCTCGTCCTCACCCGACTCCGGCAGCAGCCAGGCGAGCGAGGTCGCCTCCAGCTTCGCGGCCTCCTTGGCAGCCACGGCGGCGGCGAGGCGGATCCGCTCGGCGTCGGCGTCGTCGCGCTTGCCGAGGCCGACCGCGAGCACGCGACCGGGCTGCTTGGGACGCAGCAGGGCCAGCTTCTGAAAGCCGGCCTTGGCGTCGCCGGCGCCTGGCGCTCCGGCCAGCTCAGCGGGCAGCTGCTCGCCCTCGTAGAGCCCGACGGCGAGCAGGTCGGCGTCGGTTTCGGTGGTCTTGATCTGACTGACTTCGACTCTCATGGCGAGCGAGTCTATGAACTCCCGTCGTGCGATTCCTTTAGTCAACTATTACGTGACCAAGGAACCACAACTTGCCGGAGCAGCCCGCTATCGTTCCGGACAGGGCCTTGCGGCCCTTTTCGAGCCGAGATCCGGCATAAACCGACGTAGAAAGGCCGCCAGATGCCCAGCACCGTCATTCTTGGAACCGCACGCACGCCCTTCGGCAAGATGGGCGGCACCCTCTCCTCACTCGACGCCACCGACCTCGGGGGCCACGCGATCGAAGCGGCGTTAGAGCGCTCGGACGTCGATCCGGGCCAGGTCGACCAGGTCGTTTTCGGCCAGGTCCTGCAGGCCGGCCAGGGTCAGATCCCCTCGCGTCAGGCCCAGATCAAGGGCGGCGTCCCCAAGGAGGTTCCTTCGGAGACGATCAACAAGGTCTGCGCCTCGGGCATGCGCTCGCTCGGGATCGCCGACATGGCGATCCGGGCCGGTGACGCCGAGGTCGCCGTCACCGGCGGCATGGAGTCGATGAGTGGGGCGCCGCACCTGCTGCCCGGTGCTCGCTTCGGCTACCGGATGGGGCACGTCGAGACGATCGACTCGATGGTCCACGACGGCCTCACCAACCCCTTCACCGAGAAGCAGATGATCAACGAGGCGAGCGAGGTCTCCAACGAGCTGGAGATCACCCGCGCCGACATGGACCGCTTCGCCGAGCGTTCGCACCGGCTCGCCGCTGAGGCAACCGATGCCGGCCGCCTCGCCGACGAGATCGTCGGCGTCACGGTCAAGTCGAGAAAGGGCGAGAACACGATCGAGGCCGACGAGGCGATCCGCCCCGAGACCACGGTCGAGGCGCTGGCCGGCCTGCGGGCGATCGGCGGCGATGACGCCACCCACACTGCCGGCAACGCTCCGGGGGTCAACGACGGCGCCGGCGCGATCGTCGTCGCATCCAGTGATTGGGCCGAGAAGGAAGGCCGCACCGTGCTGGCCCGGGTCCTTTCCTACGGCACCGTCGCCGACGACTTCGCCTACCTGGCCAAGACCCCCGCCAACGCCGCCAAGCAGGCGCTGGAAAAGATCGGCAAGAGCCCTGAGGACGTCGATCTCTGGGAGATCAACGAGGCCTTCGCCTCGGTCGCTCTCAACTCGATGCGGATGCTCGGCGTCGACGAAGACAAGGTCAACGTCAACGGCGGCGCGATCGCGCTCGGCCACCCGATCGGCGCCTCTGGCTCCCGCATCGTCGGCTCGCTCGTCCACGAGCTGGGTCGCCGTGGCGGTGGCCTGGGCGTCGCCGCGATCTGCAGCGGTGGCGGCCAGGGTGACGCGATAGTCATCGAGGTCTGAGCTGGTGCAGCGGGCGGCTGCATTCTTCGACCTGGACAAGACCCTGATGGCGGGGTCTTCGGGGATGCAGTTCGCCCGCGTCGCGACGCAGCACGGGATCGTGTCCCGCCGCTTGCTGGTGAGCTGGGGGGTCGAGCACCTGCGCTACCGCCTGCGCGGCACCACCGACGCACGCACCACGGAGGTGCTGCGCGTGGCCCGCGATCTGATCTCCGGCGTCCCGGCCCGCAGCCTCGAGCGGATGAACCCCGAGGTGATGGCGGCGATCCTGCCGCGCGTCTACCCGCAGATGCTCGACGAGGTCTACGCCCACCAGGACGCCGGTCGCGCCACCTTCATCGTCAGCGCCGCCGGCAACGGTGTGGTCGAACCGCTCGCCGCCGTGCTGGGGATGGACGGCGGCATCGGCACCCGCTACGAGGTCGGTGAGGACGCCGCCTTCACCGGCCGCTTCGACGGCCCCTTCGTCTACGGGCAGGGCAAGGTCGAGGCGATGGAGGCGTTTGCCGCCGAGCACGGGATCGACCTCGCCGCCTCCTACGCCTACTCGGACTCGATCTCCGACCTGCCGATGCTGCGCGCAGTGGGCCATCCAGTCGTCGTCAACCCCGACCCGCCGCTGGCCGAGATCGCCCGCGAGGAAGGTTGGCAGACGATGCGCTTCGAGCGGCTCGGCCGCCGTCTGGTCGCCCTCGCCGTCACCCTGCTGGCGACGGTAGCCGGCTTCGGCGCATCGCGCATAGCCGCCCGTCGCAAGCCCCCGCCTCGCCGCTTCCCCGTGCGTCGGTAGCGACACTCTGGCGACTTACCCCTTCTATGGGACGGTAACTCGCCAGAGCGCCACCTAGACTGTTCGCATGGCTACGGAGCCGCGGCAGAAGCCGCTGGAAGAGCGCGAGGCGGAGCGCACGACGATGTCGGGACACCCGATTGCGCCGCTCTACGGTCCTGAGCTGGCACCCGCCGATCCCGAGGAGTCGATCGGCCGCCCCGGCGAGTACCCCTTCACCCGCGGGCCGTACGAGTCGATGCACCGGGGCAAGCTCTGGACGATGCGCCAGTTCGCAGGCTTCGGCACCGTCGAGGAGACCAACAAGCGCTTCCATTACCTGCTCGATCATGGTCAGACCGGGCTCTCGACCGCCTTCGACATGCCGACCCTGATGGGCTACGACTCCGACCACGAGCGCAGCCTCGGCGAGGTCGGGCGCGAGGGGGTCGCGGTCGACAGCCTCGACGACATGGAGCAGCTCTTCGACGGGATCCCGCTCGGCGGCGTCACCACCTCGATGACGATCAACGCGCCGGCGGCGATCCTGCTCGCCTATTACGTGCTCGTCGGTGAGCAGCAGGGAGTGCCGGCGGACAAGCTCGGCGGCACGATCCAGACCGACATCCTCAAGGAGTACATCGCCCAGAAAGAGTGGTGCTTCCCGATCGAGCCGGCGATGCGCCTGGTCACCGACATGATCGAGTGGTGCACGGAGAACATGCCACGCTGGCACCCGGTCTCGATCTCCGGCTACCACATCCGCGAGGCCGGATCGACCGCGCAGCAGGAGCTCGCCTTCACGCTCAAGGACGGCTTCACCTACGTCGAGCGGGCACTCGAGCGCGGTCTCGACATCGACGACTTCGCCCCCCGGCTCTCCTTCTTCTTCAACGCCCACATCGACTTCTTCGAGGAGATCGCCAAGTACCGGGCGGCGCGGCGGATCTGGGCACGCGAGATGCGCGACACCTACGGCGCCAAGCGCGAGGAGTCGATGCGGCTGCGCTTCCACGCCCAGACGGCGGGTGTTTCCCTGACGGCGCAGCAACCGCTCAACAACGTCGTGCGCACCTCGCTGGAGGCGCTGGCCGCCGTGCTCGGCGGCACCCAGTCGCTGCACACCAACTCCTTCGACGAGGCGCTGGCGCTGCCCACCGAGGAGGCGGTACGGGTGGCGCTGCGCACGCAGCAGATCATCGGCTTCGAGTCGGGCGCGCCGAACACGCCCGACCCGCTCGGCGGCTCCTGGTTCGTCGAGAAGTTGACCGACGAGATGGAGGCCGCCGCCTACGACTACTTCGCCCGGATCGACGAGCTGGGGGGGATGGTCGAGGCGATCCGGCGCAACTTCCCCCAGCGCGAGATCGCCGACGCCGCCTTCACCTACCAGCGCGAGGTCGACGAGCGCAGCCGCATCGTCGTCGGCGTCAACGACTTCGTCCAGGAGGACGAGCAGCCGACGCCGATCCTGCGGATCGACCCGAGCCTGGAACGCAAGCAGACCGACCGTCTGGCGGCGACGCGCGCTTGCCGCGACGCCACCACGGTCGAGTCGGCGCTGGCCGAGCTGAAGCGCGCCGCCGCGACCGATGCGAACCTGATGCCGCCGATCATCGCGGCTGCCCGCGCCCGCACCACCGAGGGAGAGATGATCTCGGCCCTGCAAGAGGTCTTCGGCACCTATACCGAGTCGCCGGTTTTCTAGGCAGGCGCTAGGGTTCCCGGCCGCATGGAGGCAGCAACCGCCCGCAAGATCCGCGTCGTCGTCGCCAAGCCCGGCTTGGACGGACACGACCGCGGCGCCAAGATCATCGCCCGGGCGCTGCGTGATGCGGGCATGGAGGTGATCTACACCGGCCTGCACCAGACGCCGGAGCAGATCGCCGAGACGGTGATCCAAGAGGACGCCGACGCGGTCGGCCTCTCGATCCTCTCCGGAGCCCACATGACGCTGGTGCCGCGAGTGGTCGAGCTGCTCAAGGCGCAGGGCGTCGACGACGTCCTGGTCACGGTCGGGGGCACGATCCCGGCCGACGACATCCCAGAGCTGAAGGAGCTGGGGGTCGCCGCCGTCTTCACGCCCGGTTCGGGCACCGACGAGATCGTCGATTTCATCCGCAGCGGCGCCGAAGAGCGTCACGAGCGGGAAGAAGCTTGATTTCGAGCGTGACCAAGCGCACGCCGAATAGCACACGTCCACGTGTATAGATAGACTGATTGACTGGTCAGTCAACAGCCTGAGCAACAGCCAAGGAGGCTTGAAAGTTGAAGATCTGCGTCCTGGTCAAGGAGGTTCCGGACGCCGCCGTCCAGAAGCGCATCGACTCCACGACGATGCGTTTGGACCGTAGCGGCGAGAAAAACCTCAACCCCTTCGATACCCACGCCATCGAGGCCGCCATGCAGATCAAGGAGGGCGGTGCGATCCCGGTCGAGGAGGTCGTCGCGGTGACGATGGGCCCCGATTCGGCGGTCCGCGCGCTGCACAAGGCGGTGGCGCTCGGCGCCGACCGCTCGGTGCACCTCTCTGACGACGCGCTGTCGGGCTCCGACGTCTGCGCCACCGGCTACTCGCTCGCCAAGGTGCTCGAGTCCGAGAGCCCGGACCTGGTGCTGCTCGGCCAGCAGTCCGACGACGGCGAGTGCTACACGATCGGCGCCGTCGTCGCCGACCACCTGAAGATGCCCTCGCTCACCCAGGTGATCAAGATCGACGTCACCGACGGCAAGCTGCGCTGCGAGCGCCAGGCCGAGTACGGCTACGACACGGTCGAGATCGAGTTGCCGGCCGTGATCAGCGTCGGCGACGCGATCAACGAGCCCCGCTACCCGAGCCTGAAAGCGATCATGGGGGCGAAGAAAAAACCGCTCGACGGCAAGGCCACCGCCGACGTCGGCATCGAAGCCGGCATGGTCGGCACGGGCGGCTCCAAGACGACTGTGCTCGCGCTCAACCCGCCGCCTCCCAAGGAAGCCGGCGAGATCATCGAGGACGAGGACACCAACGAGACGGTCGAAAAGATCGTCGCCTGGCTCGACGAGAGGAAGCTGATCTGAGTGTCTCCTTCCGACAGTCAAATCCGTTCTGTCTCGCTGCAAACCTGCGCGGGGGCGTCGTCCTCAGTCGCTCGCGTGCCGTTCGGCACGCCACGCTCCCTGCGTCCTAGCCCCGCTTGGTTTTCGCGGTCAGAAGCGAATCTGACCGCCGAAAGGAGACACTAATGGCAGGCATCCTGGTTTACGCCCTCCACGACGACGAGGGCAACTTCAACAAAAACTCGCTCGGGGCTATCTCCGAGGCGGCCAAGCTGGCCGGTGAAATCGGTGGCGAGGCCGCTGCGCTGGTCGTCGGCGAGGTTGCCGACGACGCTTGCGCCGCGCTCGGCAACTGGGGCGCGGCCAAGGTCTACCGGGCCAAAAGCGTGCCCGAGGGCCTGGCTCAGCCGATCGTCGACGCGATGGCCAAGGTCATCGCCGACGAGGGCTTCGGCTATGCGCTCTTCGGCGGCGGCCTGCTCGGCTTCGAGATCGGCGCCGGGCTGACCGCACGGCTGAACGCCGGCGTGACGATGGAGGTGACGCAGGTCAAAGTGCAGGACGGCAAGCTGGTCGTCGAGCGCCCGATCCTGCAGGACTCCCAGATCGCCGACGTCGGCTACGTCTCAGAGCCGGGGATCATCATCGGCCGCCTCAACGCCTTCGACGCCAAGGAGAGCGGCGGCACGGCTGAGGTCGTCGACGTCGACGTCGAGCTCTCGGCCTGGTCGACCAAGGCGACGCTGGTCCAGCGCGGCGAGCAGCGCGGTGCCGACGTCAACATCGAGGACGCCGACATCCTCGTCGGCGGCGGCCGCGGGCTCGGTGCGGCGGAGGGCTTCAAGCAGTGCGAGGAACTGGCCGAGGCGATGGGCGGGGCGGTTGCCGCGACCCGCGCCGTGGTCGACGCCGGCTGGTACCCCTACGCGGCCCAGATCGGCCAGACCGGCAAGACGGTCGCCCCGAAGCTCTACCTGGCGGCCGGTATCTCCGGCGCGATCCAGCACAAGGTCGGGATGCAGAGCTCGGAGAACATCCTCGCGATCAACAAGGACCAGAACGCGCCGATATTCGAGTTCTCGGATCTCGGCGTGGTCGGCGATCTGCACAAGATCGTCCCCAAGCTGACCGAGGCGATCAAGGCAAGGCGGGGATGACCCCACACCACGCACCACCGGATGACGTGCCTGGCCGGCGCATCTCGGCGTCCTCGGGTTTGCCTTTGCAACCAGCAAAGGCTGCACCCTGCGTCCTTGATCTGCTTGACCAGTCACGCCCCCGGATTGCACGTGGCATGAGGTCAACCCCGCCGAAGGGAGGCTGAGCCGCCGGCTCGGCCTCACCTCTCGTCCGCGACAAAGGAGCAAGCGATGCCCGCCGTAAAGCCGATCGACTACCCGCCGCCGTTCGACTCCGCCGACGTGATCGGCCCCCCGACCGATCCGGTCGACGACCGGATCGAGGTCGGCATAGCGATAGTCGGCGGCGGCCCGGCGGGTCTCGCCTGCGCCAACAAGATCATGCAGCTGCTCGAGGACGAGCCGGAGCTGACCGAGAAGCTGGGCGAAGTCCCGGTCGCGGTGATCGAGAAGGGCAAAGTATCGGGCGCGCATCTGCTCTCCGGAGCCAACGTCGACCCCTCGGCGATGACGCGGCTGTTCCCGGACATGGACCCGGGCGAGTGGCCGTCGGTCTACCAGGAGGTGACCAAGGACGCGACCTACTTCCTCACCTCCAAGGCGGCGATCCCGCTGAAGCCGCCGCCGCCCAACTTCCGCAAAGAGGGGACCTACACGATGTCGGTCTCCAAACTGGGCCGCTTCCTCGCCGACAAAGCCGAAGAGGCGGGCGTCTACATCCTCTCCGAGACCGCCGCGACCAAGCTGCTGGTCGAGGACCGGATCGTCAAGGGCGTGCGCTCGGGCGATCGCGGCCGCGGCAAGGAGGGGCAGGAGCTCGGCAACTTCGAGCCCGGCTCCGACGTCGTCGCCAAGGCGACCGTCCTCGCCGAGGGCACGATCGGCCACCTCACCTACTCGGCCTACGACTACTTCGACATGCACGGCTCCGACCCGCAGGCCTGGGAGCTCGGGGTGAAGGAGATCTGGGAGGTCCCCAAGCCGCTCGACCGGGTGATCCACACGCTCGGCTGGCCGCTGCGCTGGGGCGCCAAATACAAGGAGGCGGGCGGCAGCTTCATCTACCCGATGGGCGAGGACAAGGTCTGCTTCGGGCTCGTCGTCGGCCTCGACTACACCGACGCCACCTTCAGCGTCCACGACGAGCTGCAGCGTTTCAAGACCCATCCCTTCGTCAAGAAGATCATCGAGGGCGGCAAGCGGGTCGGCTGGGGCGCGAAGACGATCCCCTCGGGCGGCTACTGGTCGCTTCCCAAGCGCTTCTCCGTGCCCGGCATGCTGGTCGCCGGCGACGCCGCCGGGATGGTCAACATCGCCGAACTCGCCGGCGTCCACTACGCGATGCACGCCGGCATGTACGCGGCGGAAGCGATCGTCGAGTCGCTGAAGAACGACATCAACTCGGTCAACTTCGAGTCCTACGACGAGATGATCCGCAGCTCGGTGATCGAGAAGGACCTCTACAAGTCGCGCAACATGAAGCAGCCGCTGACCAAGGGGCTGATCGCCGGCGGCATCGTCGCCAACGCGCTGGTCGCGACCAAAGGCAATTTCCCGCCCGGCCACTGGAAGGTCGAGGACAACGCCGAGCCGGCGATGCACCTGGGCAAGGCCGCGAGTCGTTATCCCAAGCCCGACAACGAGGTGACCTTCAACAAGCTCGACTCGGTCTTCCTCTCCGGCAACGCGACCCGCGACGACGCCCCCAACCACGTCCGCATCCAGACCCGGGTTCCGCGTGAGATCGCCCAGACGTGGGTCTCGATGTGCCCGGCCCAGGTCTACGAGATCCCCGACGAGCAGCTCGATAACGGCGCCGCCGAAGTCGACGTCCACGTCACCGCCTCCAACTGCGTCCAGTGCGGCGCGATCACTGCCAAGGGTGGCCGCCTCACCCTCCCCGAGGGTGGGGACGGGCCGCTTTACCAAGAGACGTAAGGGTCGAGCGCGTCAGCGCGCGGGTCCTGTCACAGGGGGAGGGGGTGTTAGCGGACTCACCCGTCCGAACACCCCCTCCCCCTGCGCCACCCGCGCGAGACATGCTGATCAGCTGCATGACCTGCGCTGCGTGCGATCTCGGGCTGGGATTCGTCGTCGAGCTGAAACGCCACCCGCGCGAGAGGCGTTGCAGAGTTGGGTCGAATAGCGCACCATGCGTGCGTCGAGCCGAGTTACGGTCGGAGCATGGTTGTTGGGACGACGCTGCTGAATCAGTTCGCTACGGGCGCCGGGCTCATGGCAGCCGGGATTGCGGTTGGCGGATTCATCTTCCACGCTGGTCCCGCTCTGACCGGCACACCCGAAGAAGAGCTGCGCCCGATCACAGTGGTTGGAGGCCTGCTCGGGCTTGCCGTGGCCATATTTGTAATCGTATTGTCTGCGTGCTTGAGTTAGGATGATCCCATGAATATGAACAAGGCATTGTGGTTCATCTTCGCTGGAATGATGTTGCTGACGGTGGTCGTGTGCCTGCCGCTTGCGTCTCTCCATGCCGATGGCACGGCCTATGCGCTGGCAATGGTCTTCGTTATCTCAATGGGGGGCCTTGCCAACTATCTGGCAGTCAGGCGCTATCGCTGGGTCACCCCACGCCGTCGTCGCTAACGTTTCGCAGAGGCGGTTATGGTCCGGCCGTGCTGGCGCTGGGCATAGTCGCTGCCGTCGGAGCTTCTTTGCTCTACAACACCTCGATCGCGCTGCAGGCGCTGGAGGCTCGGGAGGTGCCGGGGGAGCATTCGTTGCGGCTCTCGTTGATCGGGCGGTTGGTGCGGAACAAGCGTTGGCTGGGGGCTACGGCGCTGGGGTTGGTCGGCTGGCCTTTGGAGATCGCTGCGCTTCTGCTGGCTCCGCTGACCGTGGTGCAGCCCTGTCTGGCGAGTGGGTTGATCCTGTTGCTGTGGCTCGGGGCGACGCGGCTGGGGGAGGTGCCGGAAGGGCGGGAGTTCATCGCTGTTGCTGCGATCGTCGCCGGCGTCGGGGGCGTCGCCTGGGCGGCGCCGGAGCGAACCACCGACCACGCTGGGGGCTTGGCTGTCGCCGCCGCACTGGCGATCGTCGCGATCCCGATCGCACTTCCCTATCTCCTGCGCCGTCGAACGAGTGTGGTCGGCACGCTGATGGTGATCAGCGCGGGCTGTGGCTACGCCTGGACCGCGATCGCCGGCAAGCTGCTCACCGACGAGCTGGCCGCCGGAGCGATACTCGTCGCCGCTCTCTGGCTCGGCACCGCCGCGGCGTCTGAGGGCTTGGCGCTGCTCAGCGAGATGAGCGCTCTGCAGCGCCGTGCCGCCACCCATGTCGCCCCGGTGATGTTCGCGGTCCAGATCCTCGTCCCGGTGCTGCTGGCGCCGCTGATCTTCGGCGAGTCCTGGGGCGACACGCCGCTCGCCGGCGTCGCCCTGGTCGCCTTCATGGCGGTAGCTGTCTCGGGAACGGTTTTGCTGGCAGGATCGCGCACGGTCGGTGCTGTGATCGAGAGCGCACATTTAGATAACTGACCGCATTCGCTGCTAGCCTGGCCGCGCTTTGCCTTCTCCAGTCAGCCCTCCGCTCGACGCGAGCAAGTTCGCGATCGGGTTCGATCATCGCGACCGCGCTCGCCTCTTCGAGCTGTGGACCCAGGTGCTCGACTCCGAGCAGTGGTCCGAGGGCGCGATGCTGGAGGCCTTCGAGCGGCGCTGGTCACAGTGGAACGACCTGCCCAGCCTGGGCTTGTCCAGCTGGGCCGGCGGCGCCCTCGCCGCGCTCGAGTTTGCCGGCGTGCGAGGGGAGACCGTGCTCTGTCCGTCCAACACCTTCATGGCCTCACCGCTGGCGGCGATCAACGCAGGCGCCGAGGTCGAGTTCGTCGACTGCAACCGCGGCGACCTCTGCATGTCGTTCGAGGACTTCGAGCACAAGGCTGAGCGGTTGAAGCCGAGGGCCGCGATTCTCGTCCACATCGGCGGCCATATCGCCTTCGACTCCGAGCGGATCGCCGCTTACTGCCGCGAGAACGGGATCTTCCTGCTGGAGGACTGCGCCCACGCCCACGGCGCCGAGTGGGGAGATCGCAGGCCGGGGAGCTTCGGCGACGCCGGCGTCTACTCGCTCTATGCGACCAAGACCGTCTCCACCGGGGAGGGGGGCGTGCTCGTGTCCGCGCGCCCGGAGCTGATCGAGTTCGCCGCCAAGTTCCGCAACTACGGCAAGTTCGAGCACGACGTCGACGGTCTCAACTTTCGCATGGGCGAGTTCACCGCTGCTCTCGGCCTCGTCCAGGCGGACCGCATGGAGGAGATCGTCGCCTGGAAGAACGCCTATGCGACTGAGCACCTCGATGCCCTGCACCCGGCGCGGCCCGAATTTCCCGACGGGATGACCTCGGGTCTCTACAAGTACATAGTCTTAGCACCGATCGAGAAGTCGACCGGGCGGGTCTACGAGGAACCCTGCCACCGGATCATGGGCCGCGACGACGACCTTCCCAACACCGACTGGGTGGCCGAGAACCACTGGTGCGTGCCGCTCTACTACCGCCCGGAGAGCCGGGACGACGTCCTCGCAAAGGAGGAAGCATGAGGGTCCTGGTAACCGGCGGCGGTGGCTTCATCGGCTCGCACGTCGTCGACCGGCTGATGCGCGATGGCCACACACCGCGGATCTTCGACCTCAGCGCCTCGCCCTACCATTCGCCGCTCGAAGTCGAGACCTTCACCGGCAGCATCACCGACCCGGCCAACCTCGACTTGGCGACGCGCGACTGCGACGCGGTGATCCACCTTGCCGCGGTCGCCGACGTCGCCCACGTCCTCGCCGACCCGGTGCTGGCCGAGGAGGTCAACACGCGCGGCACGCTCAACGTGCTCGAGGCGGCGTGCCGGGCGAAGGTCGGTCGCGTCGTCTACGGCTCGACCACCTGGGTCTACAGCGACTGCACCGAGCAAGCGGTCGACGAGGGAACGCCGATCCCGGCGCCGCGTCACCTCTACACCGCGACCAAGCTGGCGGGGGAGACCTACTGCGCCGGCTACGCCGAGCTCTACGACCTCGAGTACACCGTTCTGCGCTTCGGCATCCCCTATGGGCCGCGCGCCCGCGCCGCCGGCGTGGTTGCCAAGTTCACCGATCTTGCCTTTGAAGGCAAGGCGCTGACGATCGCCGGTGACGGCAGCCAGACGCGCAGCTTCATCTACGTCGAGGATCTCGCCGATGGGATCGTGGCTTCCCTGGCCTCCGAGGCCGCGGGCCGCACCTACAACCTCTCAGGCGACGAGGTCGTGACCATCCTCGAAATCGCCGAGCGGGTCCAGGAAAATACCGACGGCTGCGAGATCGTCCACACGCCGCCGCGCCCGGGTGACTTCCCCGGCAAGGAGATCTCCAACGAGCGGGCGCTGGAGGAGATCGGCTGGAAGGCGAAGACGAGCTTCCGCGAGGGCGTCCGCCGCTACGTCGAGTGGGTGCGCAACACGACCCGGCCACCCGACCCCGTCCCCGGGCTGAAGCCGGTGCTGAGTCACAACGGCAACGGAAATGGCAACGGCCGCGCGGCCGGATCATTGCTCGAGGGTGCCTCCACGGAGACAGGCGAGCGCCCACCGCGCGTGCTGGTGCTGACCGCCGACATCGGCGAGGGTCACGACCTCCCTGCTCGGATGATCAAGGAGGACATCGAACGGGAGATTCCCGGCGCCACGGTTGAGATCGCCGACGGCCTCAAGGCGATGGGCAGGATCTCTTCCTCGGTGGCGCGCGATGGATCCCGTTTCACCTTCCGCTGGATGCCCTGGTTGTTCGATCTCCAGTACTGGCTGATAACCAAGTTCGCGCCGACGCGCTGGCTGATGCACCATCTCAGCTATCTGGTCGGCGCCCGCGGCCTGATGCGCGTCGTCGAGCAACATCAGCCTGACGTCGTCGTCTCCACTTACCCCGGCGTGACGGCGGTGCTGGGCATGCTGCGCGAGAACCGGCGCCTGCTGGTGCCGGTGCACTCCGCAATCACCGACCTCGCCGGGCTGCGCTACTGGGCGCACCCCGGAGTCGATCTCCACTTCGTCACTCACCCTGAGTCGATCGAGGAGGTGGAGCGGTTGGTGGGGCCGGGCAGCGTCGAGTGGATGCGACCGCCGATCGCACGCGATTTCCTGATGCCGCGCACGCGCGCCGCCGCGCGCGAGGCGCTCGGCGTGCCGGCCCACGCCCGCATGATTCTCGTTTCGGGCGGCGGCTGGGGGGTCGGCGACCTCGAAGGCGCGGTCGATGCGGCGCTTGCCGGCGAGGACACCCTCGTCGTCTGCATCGCCGGGCGCAACGACTCTGCCCGCGAGAAGCTGGAGCAGCACTACGCCGAAAACGAGCGGGTCCAGGTGCTCGGCTTCACCGAGCAGATGAGCGACTGGATGGCGGCTGCCGACGCGATGGTTCACTCGACTGCCGGACTGACCGTGCTCGAGGCCCACATCCGCGGCTGCCCGGTCGTCTCCTACGGTTTCTCTGCCGGCCACCTGCGGGCGAACAACGCCGCCTTCGAGCGCTTCGGCCTGGCCGAGGTGGCTCGCTCCGAGCACGAGCTGACCTCGACGCTGCGGCATCTGACGAGGGAACGCCGCTCGCCCGACTCCTCCTTTGCCTCGCTGCCGTCGATCGCCTCGCGTGTGCTTACCGCGCGGCCGCGGATCAAGCCGCAGCCGGTATGGCGATTGCGGATGGAGCGCGTCGCGACCGCCGTCAGCGTGGTCGCGGTCGCCGCCGTGATGCTGCTTGCCGTGATCCATCGGGAGACGCCGTACCGCGTGATCGCCCGGCCGCTGGAGAGCCGCATCCACCTCGGCAAGGACGAAGACGTCGTTGCCGCGCCCGCCGTGCAGGCGGCGCAGCCGGCGGCCGCGCACAGCGCGGCCGCGACCGAAGGGCCTTGATCGGCAGGCTGGCGGGCGCCGGAGTTGCCGCCGCCGCTGCCGTGCATGCCGCGCCGGCCCTCGCTCCGCTGGCGCCAGTTTTGGCGTCGAGGCTGGGGATCGTGCAGCGCCAGGACGGGGTCGACGGCGTGGCGCTCAGCTTCGATGACGGCCCGCATCCGCAGGCCACGCCGATCGTGCTCGAGATCCTGCGCGAGGCCGGCGCTCGAGCGACCTTCTTCCTCGTCGGCGAGCAGGTCGAGCGTCGCCCCGCGCTGGTGGCCGAGATCGTCGCCGCCGGCCACCGGGTCGAGCTGCACTGTCACCGCCATCGCAACGCGCTGAGGCTGACCGGCGAGATGTTCTTGGACGACGCCGAGCGGGGGCGGGCGACGATCGAGGCGGCGGGGGGGCAGGCGATCGCCGACCACCGCCCGCCCTACGGGATCTACAGCGCAAATGCCTTGCGAGCCTGCCGGCGGCGTGGCTGGCGGCCGGTCCTCTGGTCGCAGTGGGGAAGGGACTGGCGCGGACGTGCGACCGCGCGCTCGATCGCCCACCGGGCGACCGGCTCGGCCCGCGCCGGGGACATCGTCCTCCTACACGACGCCGACTACTACAGCGCCCCCGGTTCCTGGGTGCGTACCGTAGCGGCCCTGCCGATCATCCTCGAGGAGCTCGGCAGCCGCGGGCTGAAGACGGTCTCGCTGCGCCGCTGAGCGGGCGGTGCGAGGGTCCACTGCTCGCAGCCGGCGAAGGCTTCGTCGAGCCGCCTCGCCATCGCGCTTCTCCTCGTGGGCCGATCCTGGTCGAAGATTTCCTGGGGCATGAATCCCTCTCCGTCCTGTTGGGGTGTACGGCCGACGATTTCCGATCCCTCGCACGCGTCTGGCAACGGCGGACACTGCGCGATGCGGCGTCCTCAGTCGCCTGAATAGCGCTGCTATTCAGGCTCCCTGCGTCCTTGCCTCGCTTGGTCCGGCGTCCGCCAGCCACGCACGTGGATATCGGAAATCGCCACCCGCACACCTTCTCTCGTCGATCGGACGAAAAAAAGTGCAATTAGCGGAAATCGGCAATTAAGTCCGCAAGTTGGGCCGGTTGATCCAAGGGCACGAACGTCTTGGAGTCTTGGATTTCAACAAGTTTTGCATTTGGAACTTCTCTCTCCAGCCTTTGCGCGTACTTGAGCGGGAAGAACCTGTCTCCAGGTGCCCAGGTGAGCAGGACGGGTAGATCGGAGCTGCGCAGCTTCTCGGCGGCCTCGAGGGTGTAGCGCTTGTTCATCCCGGTGGAGACCTTCTTCACGTCCCGCTTTACGTCGGGGTCGTGGAGTCCCGGCTGCATCCATGACGCGACCAGCTCAGCGGGGATCTGATTCTTCGAGAAAGGCTTGAAGGCCGCCCGCGCCAAGGCGCCGATTCGGAAGGGTGCGGCCAGCATCGCCATGCCGCCCGGCAGGGCGGCGATCGGCGGCATTGCCTTGAAGATCCCGGGCGGGAAGTTCTCGTGGGTGTCGCAATTGGTGAGGACGAGGCGGTCGATCCGCTCCGGATGGCGGGTGACGAGAACCTGCGACATCGCGCCGCCGGAATCGTTGCCGACGATCGTCACGTCACTTAGATCGAGCGCCTCGAGGAAGCTCGCGATCGTCGCCGCGATCCCGTAGGGGGAGAGGTCGGCATCCGGCTTCATCGCCACCTGCTGGGCGCCTATCGGCCAGTCGGGGGCGAGGCAGCGGAAGCGATCGGAGAGATGGTCGACGACGCCGTCCCAGAGGCGGCCGTCGACGAGGTAGCCGTGGACGAAGACGATCGGCTTGCCCTCGCCGGCCTCGCGGTAACGGACCTTTCCGGCGGGCAGATCGATCTCGCGGCGCTGATCTGGCTGACTCATCGCATCCTCCTCTGGGCATGTTTCCGGCCGATGATGCTGGTAAATTACATACAGACTGTATGAATGTCAAACGGACCCAGGCGGAACGTTCGGAGGCGACGCGCGACGCGCTGATCGCGGCCGCGCGCGCTCTCTTTGCCGAGCGCGGTTATGCCGCTGTCGGCACCGAGGAGATCGTGCGGGCGGCCGGCGTCACCCGCGGGGCGCTCTACCACCACTTCGGCGGCAAGCGCGACCTCTTCGAGGCCGTCTACGAGCGGATCGAGGTCGAGCTCGCGCAGCGCATCGCCGGCGGGGCTCTCGACGCGGGAGCCACGTCGCCGCTTGAGGCGATGCGGGCGGGCGCGGAGATGTTCCTGCAGGCCGCCACCGAGCCGGAGGCACAGCAGATCGTCCTGCTCGATGGGCCCTCGGTGTTGGGCTGGGACCGCTGGCGGGAGATCGCCGCCGCGCACGGGCTCGGACTTATCGAGGCGACCCTGCAGGCGGCGATCGAGGCCGGCGCGATCGCCGACCAGCCTGTCCGGCCACTTGCCCACGTGCTGATGGGGGCCCTCGACGAGGCGGCGATGCTGGTCGCCCGGGCCGAGGATCCCGAGCGGATGCGGGCCGAAGTCGGACGCACGCTGGACGTGCTGCTGGCTGGGCTCAGCGCTGCGTAGCCGGACCGCGAAATGCCGAGGTCTGGTCTGGCTTCCGCTTCTGCGGGGCCTCGGCCACCACCGGCCCCATGATGTCCTCGTGGGTGAGGCGGCGCGACTCCTTCTGCGCGTACATCCGCACGTCGGCGAGCTGCAGCGCGGCAGAGGGCTCCTTCTCCTCGGATGGCACCTCGACCGCGCCCCGGGCAGAGCTGACGTCGAATCCCGGCCCCACCGCGGTCAGCGCGCTCGTCGCGGCGCGGCTCACGGCCTCGAAGCGATCCGCCGCACAGGTCAGCAGCACGCAGAACTCGTCGCCGCCGATGCGGTACGCGGTGCCATCCTCGCCGACCGCGTCTCGCAGCGCTCCGCCGAGCCTCCTCAGCAGTTCGTCTCCGGCCGGGTGGCCGAAGGTGTCGTTGTAGTGCTTGAAGCCGTTGAGGTCGAAAAGCAGCAGCATCACCGGGTGCTCCTTCGTCGCCCGGGCAACCTCGATCGGCAGATCGACCTGCATCCGGCCCTGGTTGGCGAGCCCGGTAAGCGGGTCGGTCCGCACCTGCTCGAGCAGCGCCTTGTTCTCGCGGTCGCTCATCGCCAGCCGCATGATCACCGCGCTCATCGTCGCTGCCCAGAGGACGGTAGAGAGGCCACTGGTGGCGCTGAAGTACTGCATCGCGAAGAGGCCGATCATCACCCCGGCGAAGACCGGCGGGACGATCATCTCCCGCCGCCGGTCGTTTTCCGGCGCGGTGATCTCCGCGGCAGCCGCCGGCTGCCAGACGGCGGCACCGAGGCAGACCGCGGCGATCAGGTAGACCGGGTCGATCCAGTTGCCTCCGGGGATCGCTTCCCCGGTCGACTGGAGGGTGTAGGCGATGTCGGCGATGACGAGCGCCGAGAGGCCGGCGAGCAGCAGCGACCAGGTCCGCCCCGGCCGCCAACCGGTCAGCGCGACCACGCCGACGACCATCGCGACCATCGCGATGTCGCCCAGGGGGTAGGCAAGAGTGGTCGCGACTTGCAGCGGCGTGCCTTCGGTCTTCTCGGCGACGAAATCGAAGACGAAGGCCGCTCCGAGGGCGGCGGTGCCCAGCGCCGCGATGGCGCCGTCCATCCACAGCCGCCAATTCATCTCGTGCGCCCTGGCACGGACTAGAAGGGCGAGCCCGGCGTAGACAAAGGGGTAGAAGAGGAGGTAGCCGACGTCGGCCGGGGAGGGATAGGGGGCGCTCGCGTTGCCTTCGATGAAGATCGCCCAGTAGACCTCGGCGGCGCCCCAGAAGAGGATCGCGATCCCGATCAGGATCCAGGCCCGACGCTCGGGCCCGAAAGCCGATGCTCTGACCAGGCAGGCGACGCCTGCACCCAGCACGACCGCGTCGTAGACGACGCTGCCGATCGCAGAATGGAGGCTGTCGCCGATGCCGAGCCAGTAGTGAAGGGCGACCAGCAGCGTGCCTCCCAGCAAGAGGATCGCGAGGGAGGCGCGCAGGACGTGCGCGAGGGCGCTGTCGTCAGCCGCCGGTTCCCTCGTGGCCATGCCCAGCTATCGGCAGATCGAGGCCATTCCCCAAGCCTCGAACAGAGTGCTTGCGCACTTCTCTAGACTTGAGTGACGATGAAGGCAGGAATTCACCCCGACTACAAGCTCGCCCACGTGCATTGCTCGTGCGGCAACCAGTTCTACACGCGCTCCACGGTCGAGGATCTGCACGTCGAGCTCTGCTCGGAGTGCCACCCCTTCTACACCGGCAAGCAGAAGCTCGTCGACACGGGTGGGCGGGTCGAGCGGTTCCAGCGCCGCGCCGCCAAGCACGCCAAGGCATCGAAGTAGGCCATGAGCGCGGAGACAGGCTCTCCGCTGGCTGAGTCGGTCTCCTCCAACGGGGCAGACCCGCTTCGCATGCCCGACGGCGCGCTGGTCGCGAAACGCGACGCGCCGGTCGGCGGCCAGGCGGTTCTGGAGGGCGTGATGATGCGCGGCGTCTCGACCTGGGCGGTCGCGGTGCGCAATCCGGCGGGTCAGGTCGAGCTCAGCTCCGAGCCCCTGGTGCCCTGGGCGAAGCGTCACCGCCTCTGGCGGGTGCCGGTCCTGCGCGGCGTCGTCGCCCTCGGCGAGTCGCTGAAGATCGGGTTCCGCGCCCTGGCGATCTCCGCCAACGCCCAGCTGGAGGAGGACGAGGAGGGGGAGAAGGAGGAGATCGGCGGCTGGGTCTGGGGGCTGACGATCGCCTTCTCGATGGTGCTGGCGGTCGGGCTCTTCTTCGTCGTCCCGGTCGGGCTGACCAGCTTGATCAAGGACCAGCTCGGCAATGCCTTCCTCTTCTGGCTGGTCGAGGGGGTCCTCAGAACCGCGATCTTCATCGGCTACATCGCCGCGATCAGCCGCCTGCCGGACCTGCGCCGTGTCTTCGAGTACCACGGCGCCGAGCACAAGACGATCTCCTGTTACGAGGCCGAAGACGAGCTGGTCCCGGCCCGGGCCAGGCTCTACTCGCGCCTGCACCCGCGCTGCGGCACCAGCTTCCTGCTGATCGTGATGGTGCTGGCGATCTTCGTCTTCGCCCCGATCGGGCTGCCCGCCTGGTACTGGCTGGTCGCTTCGCGGATCCTCGGCATCCCGCTGATCGCCGGCCTCTCCTACGAGGTGATCAAGTGGGCTGGCAAAAACAGGCGCAAACGCTGGGTGCGGGCTGTGATGTGGCCGGGCCTGATGCTGCAGAACCTGACCACGCGCGAGCCCGACGAAGAGCAGCTTGCGGTGGCGATTGCGGCGCTGGAGAAGGTTTTGGCCGAGGAGAAGCCGGCTGAGGCCGGCGAGTCGCCGATTGAGATCGTCGCTTAGACGCTTTTGCGCGCGGGTCCTGTCGTCGGGTGGGGGTGTCCAAGCGAGGCTGGGTTTTTCGCCAGGTGAGCATGTGTCTCTCGCTGGGCGGTGGGCGAAAAAGAGGACGCCGCCCCGCTTGGACACCCCCACCCGACGCCACCCACGCGAGGGGCGCCTATGGTTCACGGCGTGATCGAAGCGCTTGTCGAGCAGGTTGAGGCGAGGTTCTCCGAGCTGGAGGGGCTGATGTCGGACCCCGATGTGATCTCGGATCGGGAGCGTTATGCGGATGTCGGGCGGGAGTATCGGGAGCTGCAGTCTGCTCGGGTGCTGGCGGCGGACTGGCGGACCCTCAAGGACGATCTTGAAGGGGCCCGGGAGCTGCTGGAGGAGGGCGAGGACGCTGAGCTGCGCAAGGTGGTCGATGAGGCGCCGGGCAGGCTGGAGGAGCTCGAAGAGGAGATCCGGCTGGCGATGGTCGAGCGCGATCCCAACGATGCCAAGAACGTGCTGGTCGAGATCCGTGCCGGCACCGGTGGCGACGAGGCGGCGCTTTTCGCCGGCGACCTCTGCAAGATGCTCACCCGCTACGCGGAGGAGCGCGGATTCGCCACCGAGGTTCTCTCCCAGTCGGCGGCCGAGGTCGGCGGTTTCAAGGAGGTGACCTTCGCGATCAAGGGCGAGGGCGCCTACTCGATCTTCAAGTTCGAGGGCGGTACCCACCGCGTGCAGCGCGTGCCCGAGACCGAGTCTCAGGGCCGGATCCATACCTCGACCGCGACGGTCGCGGTGCTTCCCGAGGCCGAGGAGGTCGAGGTCGATGTCGACCAGAACGACCTGCAGATCGACGTCTACCGCTCCTCGGGGCCGGGGGGCCAGTCGGTCAACACGACCGACTCGGCGGTGCGGATCACCCACAAGCCGAGTGGGATCGTCGTCTCGATGCAGGACGAGAAGTCGCAGCTGCAGAATCGCGAGAAGGCGATGCGGGTTCTGCGCGCCCGGCTGTACGAGCGCGAGCTTGCCGAGCAGCAGGCGAAGGTCGCTGCCGAGCGCAAGGCGCAGGTCGGCAGTGGCGAGCGCTCCGAGAAGGTCCGCACCTACAACTTCCCCCAGGGACGGGTCACCGACCACCGGATCAAGCTGACCTCGCACAACATCGAAGCGGTGCTGGCCGGGGGTTTGTTCGAATTCACGGACGCCCTTGCTGCCGAGGAGAAGCGCCAACGCCTTGAAGCAGCAGCGGTCGCATGACGCACGTGACCGGCGCATGACTTGGCCCCTGTGAGGGAAGCGCTCGCTGCGGCGTCGGACGCTCTGCAAGCGGCAGGCGTCGATACCCCGAGGCTCGATGCCGAACTGTTGTTGTGTGAGGCCGCCGGCTGGGACCGCGCACGTCTGGCGGCCGAGCCGGAGACGGACATTCCTGCCACTGCCGCGAGGCGCTTTGGCGAGCTGGTGAGGCGGCGGTTGCGGCGCGAGCCGGTCGCCTACATCCTCGGCCGCAAGGGGTTCCGCAATATCGAGCTGGCGGTCGATCGGCGGGTGCTCATCCCCCGGCCAGAGACCGAGCTGCTGGTCGAGCTGGCGCTGGGGCTGGACCCCCGACGCGTGCTCGACATGGGGACCGGCTCGGGTGCGATCGCGCTGGCGATCGCCGACGAGCTGCCCACCTGCGAGGTAGTCGCCACTGACACCTCCGTCGCGGCGCTCGCGGTCGCGCGGGCGAACGCGGAGCGTCTTCAGCTGACCGATCGGGTCGAGTTCGTCGAGGCGATGCTGCCGCCGGATGCCGGTGGGCTCGACCTGATCGTGGCCAATCTGCCTTACGTCGCCGAGTCGGAGTGGGGGAGCCTGGAGCCCGAGGTGACCAAGTGGGAGCCGCGCGAGGCGCTGCTCGCGGGACCGGACGGGCTCGACGTGCTGCGTGCCGCGATCCCGATTGCTGCGGGGGCGGCGTCATCGCTGGCGCTCGAGGTCGGCGCCGGGCAGGCCGCGGCTGTCGGTGAGCTGCTCTTCGAGGCCGGCTTCGCCACGGTCGAGACCCGTCCCGACCTGGCGGGGATACCGCGAGTGATGGTCGGGCGGCAATGAAAGCGGGGGCATTGGCGAGTTACCCCCGAAAGGGGACGATAAGTCGCCAGGGGGTGGATGGTGAGTGAGATCGTCTCGATAGATCGCGATGGTCCCGATGCCGCGTGCACTGCCCTGGAGCGGACGATCGCCGCGGGCGGAGTCGCCGTCTTTCCCGCCGACGGTCTCTACGGACTTGCCTGCGACCCGCTCGACGCGGCGGCGATCATGCGCATCCACGAGATCAAGGGTCGCGACGACGGCAAGCCCTCGGCGGTCATGTACTTCTCGCCGCTGGCGATGCGCGAGCTGGTCGAAGGGCTCGGGCCACGGACCCGCTTGGCGCTTGCCGCCCTCTTGCCGGGTCCGGTGACGCTGGTGGTCGCCAATCCCGAAGGTCGCTACCCGCTCGCCTGCCGCGAGGATCCCGCCCGCCTCGGAGTCCGCCTGATCGGCGGACCGCTGGCCGGTGCGATGTGCCCGCTGTTCCAGACCTCGGCCAATCTCAGCGGCGCGCGGGCCCCGTCTCGCTTCGAGGACGTTCCAGCCGAGATCGTCACCGCGGCCGACCTCGCGATCGACGGCGGCGGGCTGACCGGAATACCGTCGACCGTTGTCGACCTCACCGACTTCGACGTGGAGGGCGAGTGGACCGTTCTGCGCGAGGGAGGGCTCTCCCCCGGAGACCTAGCAGCCCGGTTGACCGCGGTAGGGGAGTCGGACTAGGCGGTGTGAGGTGTTGTCGTGCTCGTTCGACTCGAAGAGCAACTCCTTGGGGTCGACGGTCATCGTGAAGACGAAGCAGCCGCGCAGGCCGCTGACGTCTATCCATTGCTTGTCGTAATCGGCCGGGTAGATGTCCGACCAGCCGACCGAGGTGCCGAGCGTGACCGCGTCGGTGTAGGGGTCCTGGTCGCAACCGGGGTAGTGACGGACGCTGGGCGAGCGCTTGCCGGGGCGGGTGCGCTCGAGATCGCGCAGGCAGTAGTTGAGCTTGGGCCCGGTGCGGATGACCGGCCCGTTCTTGCCGTCCGGCCCGACCCGGCGCAGCTCGAACAGGGCAAGCTGGTGCACCTTCCAGTAGCTGCCGCCGAAGTACGTGCCGACGTCGGTGAAGTGCAGGGTGGCAGCGGTCCTGACGACGAGGCGGCCGCCGCCCTTGCGGTGGATCCGCTGGTTGACCCGCATCGTGTGCCAGCCATCGCGGTGGCCGCGCAGCTCCATCGGGCCCGTGCCGCGGCTCATAACGTCGCTCGTCGCCCGCAACAGGACCCTGCCGCCGTAGCTCGAGACGTAAATTTCGCTCGGCTTGCCGATCCTCAGATCGGGGCAGAGCAGATGGCGAGCTTCGGGGCCTTCGCAGGGGTTGGTCGGCGCCGCCGAAGCGGCCGGTGCTGCGAGCAAGAGGAGGGTGGCGATTGCCAGCGTCGAGCGAGCCTTCACCGCCATCAGGCTATCTCTCTCGCCGAGGGGGCCTCGATCCGGCCACCGCTGGGAAATCCGCCTGACTTGCGCTGGTAGCATCGGCCATAGTGAGCGACGCAATCGATTTCACCGACCCTGAGCTCGCCGAGCTTCTTCGCAGAGAGGATGAGCGGCAGGCAAATTCGCTCTGCCTGATCCCCTCGGAGAACTACTGCTCGACCGCGGTGCTCGAAGCGAATGGCTCGGTATTGGTCAACAAGTACTCGGAGGGCTATCCCGGCCGCCGCTACTACGAGGGCAACGAGGTGATCGACGAGGTTGAGCGACTGGCGGTATCCCGCGCAAAGGAGCTCTTCGGTGCCGAGCACGCCAACGTCCAGCCCTACTCGGGGTCACCGGCGAACCTTGCCATCTACCTCGCCTTCCTCCAGCCGGGGGATACGGTCATGGGTCTTTCCCTGCCAGCCGGCGGTCATCTAACCCACGGCTGGCGGGTTTCGGCTACGGGGATCTGGTTCGACGCGGTTCACTATGGCGTCGAGCGTGACAGTGGCCGGGTCGACATGGACGCCGTTCGCGATCTGGCTCTCGATCGGCGGCCGAAGCTCCTGTTCTGTGGGGGGACGGCGGTCCCGCGCACGATCGATTTCGCCGGCTTTGCCGAGATAGCCCATGAGGTCGGAGCCCTGATGGCTGCCGACGTCTCCCACATCGCCGGCCTGATTGCGGGCGGGGCTCATCCTTCTCCAATCCCACACGCCGACATCGTGATGACGACTACGCACAAGACGCTGCGGGGACCGAGGGGCGCGATCCTGCTTTGTCGCGAGGAGCATGCCAAGGCAATCGACCGAGCAGTCTTTCCGGGACTCCAGGGCGGGCCGCACCAGCATCAGACCGCTGCAATCGCAGCCACGCTCGGCGAGGCACTGGCGCCGGAGTTCAGCGACTATGCCCAGGCGGTTGTCGCCAGCGCCCAGGTGCTGGCGGAGGCTCTGATCGAGAGGGGGTTCAGCCTCGTCTCAGGCGGCACCGACAATCACCTGATCCTGCTCGACATGACCGCCAAGGGCTTGAGCGGCAAGGAGGCGGCGAGCGCGCTGTCCCGCGCCGGGATCGTCTCCAACGCCAACTCGATCCCCTTCGATCCGCGCAAACCGCTGGACCCGTCGGGAGTCAGGATCGGCACGCCCGCCGCTACCACCAGAGGGCTTGGGGAGGAGCACATGAGTCAGGTGGCCGATTGGATGGATGAGGTCGTATCCGCACCGGCTGACGGTTCGGTTGCCGAGCGGGTGCGAGCCGAGGTCCATGACCTGATGAGCCGATATCCGGCACCGGGATGCCGCACGGTGAGCAACGAAGCAGTCTAATCGCCCTCGCCCTAGGCATCCTTTAGGGCACCCGATGCAGCCGAATCGATTGTTGTACCGCGATTTTCCGCCGGAGTTGCGCAATGCCTACGGCGACGCAGTGCGTGCGCGGGACTGGAGCAGCAGGCACAAGGGATTGCTCGACTTCGCCGAGGCGGCTCTCGGTTATCTGGCGTCTCTCTCGCTCTCGGACTACCGAACCCGCTGTACCGAGCTGGTCGGGAACGTCGAGTCCCTGATCGAGAAGTCGCGGAACAAGCCCCTTACCATGGGCCGCGTCCTGGATCTGTTCAGAGTCAGTGCCAAGGCCATGCCGGATCCGCTCGTTCCGCGGGTCGATGGCCTTTCTGCTGCGCAGCTCGACGACGTGCGGCGGTTCGCGGCAGCGGTCGGCGCTCTCGATGCCGCCGTTGCTGGTCTGAGCCCGGGGGCCTCTTCGGCGGCGATCGACGTTTCCCACTACGTCAAGGATGGTCTCGGAGAAGAGGGGGACCGGCTGGATTGGTGGGAGGCCTGGCAGCGCCTGATCGCCTATCGCAACAGGGTCGTGCACTCCGGCCGCGACCCTTGGCCAACCGGCAACGAGCACTACTGGAACGTTATGGGCCCGCTGCTCCACGATGCCATCGTCGAGCTGCTCACCCACAGCGCTGTCGCGGATTCCATCCTGGCGCATCCGGTTGGGACCATTACCCTCCTCTTGCGCAGCGAGGCCGGAGATTTCGTTCATCTGGTATGCGGAGAGGAGCGGGGCGTGTTGTTCGAGGAGGAAGTCGTCGCGGCGATGTCGGTGACCGAGCGCTGGGCGGAGGATTGGGCGGCCACGACCGCGACCTCCTACATCCTTGACCCCGCGCCCGAGGGCTGGTCGATCCACAGCCCTTTCTGGGATCTGCGCAACGGGCTCCCCCCGGCGATGGGTGTACGGCCAGGCGATTCGAGCGCGAAGCCCGGTGGCATTAGCACCGCAGGGACACGGACGAAGCGTCCCGGCGCCCGGGAGGGCCAGGGCACCGCGCCCGGCACCTGTGGGGAGTTCATCCAGGGCATCTTGCCGGACGGCACCCCGTTCCACGTGACCTGTCCGATCAATAAGAGTGCAAATGTGGTGGCGAAGCTTCGACCCGCCCGCGAGCTGTCGGTGATCGGCCTGAGCGAGCACCATCGCAAGCTGGGTCTCGCGATCGAGTACACCGTTGAGAGACTGGATCTTGGGCCGACCGAGGTGACGATCCGCCACTGGAGCGACATCGACATCGGCAAGGGCATGGGCTCCAGCACCGCCGACGTCCTTTCCGGCATCCGCGCCGTCGCGAATGCGGCTGGGGAGCGTCTCGATGTTGCCGAGGAGGGGGCGCTCGCGGCAAGGGTGGAGTCATCCGATGGCTCGATGTATCCGGGTATCGCCGCCGTCAACCACAAGACCTGCGAGCTCGTCAAAGCCTGGGATTGGTACCCGGAGTTCGTGATCGTGATGCTCGTGCCCCACGACAGCGTCGACACTCAGTCGATCGGCTTCGCCGGCCAAGAGCAGCTCGCTACGGAGTACGAGGTTCTCTTGGAAAACATGGACCGGGCGATTTCCGAGCGGTCGCTGGCCAACTTCGCCGCGCAGTCGACGAGATCGGCGGGGCTCAATGAACGGTTTCTCCTCAGTCCCTATTGCTGCAACCTGAGCGATCGACTCGATGAGTTCGGCGCTCTTGGGGTCAACGTCGGGCATACCGGTACCGTCTGCGGCCTGTTGTTTGCCAACACCGAGGCCGGTCGGTTGAGGGCAAGTGAGGCCTGCTTTGCGGTGCGGCGGGAATTCGACGACCTCAAAGACGTCAAGGTCGTAACCACCCCGCACTGCGCGGGACAATCTGAGCCATCAGAAGAGGATGGGTCCCAGGCTGACCAGGCCGAGCACGGCAAGTGACACGGCCAGCAGTTTCCGTAGGTTTGCGGTGAGTTGCGGGGTGAGGCGAAAGCTGAGCTTGGCGGACACGACCGCGAGCAGGGTGAACCATGCGGCGGTGCCAAGCGCGACCGGCAGTGGGCGTATCAAGAGGTCGGGAGTCGAGATGGCCCGCAGGGCCGGGGTGGAGGAGAGGCTCAGCCAGATAGCTGCGGTGGCCGGGTTCAGCAGGGCGATGCCAACCGCCGCCTTGGGGGAGATCGAGGCCGGCGACCAGAACAGGATCGCGGTGCCGAGTAGGAAGCATGGGGCGAGGACGGCGAGGGCACTAGAACTCGCTCGGCCCGCGATCAAGACCCCCGATGCTGCGAGCAGGGAGTACGCGGCATCCGTCAGGGCGGCCCCGGTGATCAGCGGTATGGCCCGCCGCACGCCGCCGCGGGCCAGGTCGATGCACAGGGCGGCATTGGGGCCCGGCGGCACGGAGATGACGATCCCGAGCACTATGCCGGTTGCGAAGAGGTTCATCGCCATCGCGTGACCTATAGCAGACCGCTCACCCGACTCCCAATAGCGGAGTGCCGACCTCTCAGTCGACCGTGGGTGTTCACTCCACCGAGCACTATGGTCTGCCGATGAACATATGGGTCGACATGAGCGCGCCGGCGCATGTGCTTGTTCTGCGTCCGATCATCGAGCGTCTCCGCGCCCAGGGTCACAAGGTCGAGGTCACCTCGCGCGACTACGCTCAGACGCAGGCGCTGCTCGAGCTGCACGGGATGGAGCACACGCCGATCGGCCGCCACGGCGGCGCCTCGCGGGTACGCAAGGCGCTGCGGCTCGGCGCTCGCACCACGGCGATGATCCGCTTCGGCCGCGGCCGCTCCTTCGACCTCGCCCTCGCCCATGGCTCCAACGACCTGGCGATCGCGGCGCGCCTGCTCGGCATTCCCGAGACCAACATGCACGACTACGAGTACGCGGTCACCCAGCACCGGATCGGCTGCCGGCTCGCCAAGCGGGTGATGTTCCCCGACACGGTGCCCGCCGAGCGCTTGCGCCGCTTCGGCGTCGGGCCCGAGAAGCTCTTCCCCTATCCGGGGCTGAAGGAGGAGTACTACCTCTATGACTTCGAGCCGGACCCCGATTCGCTCGAGCGCCTCTCGGTCGACACCGGGCGCGTCGTCGTGGTCGTGCGGCCGCCCCCCGACGTCTCGCTCTACCACCGCAAGTCGAACCCGCTCTTCCCGAAAGTCCTGCAACGGCTCGGCACCGACGAGAACGTGCACGCGATCGTCCTGCCCCGCACCCAGGCGCAGCGCGAGCTGGTCGAGAGCCTCGCGCTGCCGTCGCTGATCCTGCCACCCGGCGCCGTCGAGGCGCAGAGCCTGGTGGCGCTCGCGGACCTCGTCGTCTCCGCCGGGGGAACGATGAACCGCGAGGCGGCGGCGCTGGGCACGCCCGTCTACACGACCTACGGCGGGCGCCTCGGCGGCGTCGACGAAGCGCTGATCAGGTCGGGACGGTTGCGGCCGCTGACCGACCCGCGCGCGATTCAGCTCGAGAAACGGACTGCGGACGCGACTCCGATCAGGCGAGACCCTGGTCTGCTGGTCGAGACCATTCTAGGTACCGTCGGAGCCGACCATCCCGCGGCAAGCCACATCTCGAGCTGAATCCCTAGTGCCGTGTCCGGTGACGTTTGCCCGGTTCTGGCGCAGTCATCGTCGTGCCTGGCAAGGACGCAGACCCGAAGGCGTGGCAGAGCCACGTCGAGTGGTCGAGGACGCCGCCAGGCGCGGCGAGGGCAAGCCAGAGAAGGCGAACGTTGCCTGACACGGCACCAACCCTGCCCGCCGACGTCCAGGCCGAGCTGGAGCACTTCATCGCGCTCGCCGGCGATGGTGAGAGGCGCTCAGTAGATTCTCTCCTCAGGGGCCTGGACATCTTTATTTCATTTTCCTTTTTGTTGATTCTGGCGCCGCTTCTGGCGCTGACCGCGCTGGCGATCGTGCTCACCTCGGGCCGGCCGCTCTTCTACCACGGTGCCCGCGTGGGCAGAGGCGGGCGGCTCTTCCGCATGTACAAGTTCCGCACCCTGAAGCCGGATGCCGAGGACCGCCTTGGCCCGTACCTGGGGGAGGAGCTCACCCGGCGCACCGAAGAAGAGGTGACGCGCATCGGACGGGTGCTGCGGAAGGTCCATCTCGACGAGGTACCGCAGCTGTGGAACGTCCTGCGAGGAGACATGGCGGTGGTCGGGCCGCGGCCGATCCGCCCGGCCTTCTTCACCGAGCTCTGCCGCGAGATCCCGCAGTACTGGCAGCGGCTGGTGGTTCGCCCGGGCGTCACCGGCTTCGCCCAGACGCGGATGACCCGCGAGGAGTCCTGGGCCGACAAGCTCGCCCACGACATGGAGTACATCGCCGACCGCTCCGTGCCGCTCTACATCAGCGTCCTCCTGGCCACCGTGGTCAAGGTCCTGGGCCGCGGCCCCGCCGCCCCCGGCTGACGTGCCGGTGCTGCGAGGTCCATATGGACCTCGCAGCACCGGCACGTCCTGCGAGACTGCGCGGCCATGTGTGGGATCTGTGGAGTGGCCATGGCTGAGCGGGGTGCGGTTGCGGACGTCGATGCGGTCAGGGCGATGAACTCGCGGCTGACGCACCGCGGGCCGGACAGCGACGGTCTGTTCCACGAAGGAGGGGTCGCGCTGGCGATGCGGCGGCTCTCGATCATCGACCTCGAGCATGGCGACCAGCCGATCTCCAACGAGGACGGCACTGTCACCGTCGTTCAGAACGGCGAGATCTACAACTACCGCGAGCTGCGCGGCGAGCTGGAGCGGCGCGGCCACCGTTTCGCAACCGATTCGGATACCGAGGTTCTGGTCCATCTCTACGAGGAGCACGGCGACGGCTTCGTCGAGCTCCTGCGTGGGATGTTCGCGATCGCGCTCTGGGACTCGCGCTCGCACCACCTCCTTCTGGCCCGCGACCGTTTCGGGATCAAGCCGCTCTACTACCGGCTCGCCGCGGGCACCTTGTCGTTCGCCTCCGAGTTGAAGGCGATGCTGGAGCAGCCCGGCTTCTCGCGCCAGATCGATCCCCAGGCCGTCGCCGCCTACCTCGCCTTCAATTCGATTCCGGCACCGCTGACGATCTTCGCCGAGGCGCGCAAGCTGCCCGCCGGAACGCTGGCGGTCTGGCGGGACGGCGAGCTGACGCAGACGCGTTACGCCAGGCCGTCTCCGGTCGCCGCGGGGGAGACCAGGCGCAGGCCGGAAAGCGCCTTGGCCGACGAGCTGCGCGAGACCCTGCGCGACTCGATCCGGGCTCACCTCGTCGCCGACGTCCCGGTCGGCGTGCTGCTCTCCGGCGGCGTCGACTCGGCCGGGATCGTCGCCCTCGCCGCCGGCGAGCAGGCCGACCCGGTGAAGACCTTCTCCGTCGGCTTCGAGGAGGCGAGCTTCGACGAGCTCGACCGTGCGCGGCTGGTGGCCGAGCGCTACGGCACCGACCACCACGAGATCGTCCTGCGCCCCGACGCAGTCGAGCTCTTCCCGAAGCTGGTCGAGGCCTTCGACGAGCCCTTCGGCGACTCCTCGGCCCTGCCGACCTACCTCGTCTCCGAGCTGGCCGCGGGCGAGGTCAAGGTCGCCCTCTCGGGGGAGGGGGGCGACGAGCTCTTCGGCGGCTACTACACCTACGTCGCGGACCTGCTGGCGCCGCGAGTCGGCCGTCTCGCCGCCCTCGCCGCGCCGCTCGCCGAGATGCTGCCCAGCTCCGATTCCAAGGTCAGCCTCGACTACAAAGCGAAGCGCTTCGCGCGGGGCGCGGGGCTGCCGCCGCTGGAGCGCCACCACGCCTGGAAGGAGATCTTCTCGCGGCAGCTTCAGGCCTCGCTGCTGGGCGATCGCGATCCGGGCTGGGACCCGGTCGACGTCTACCGCGAGCGCTATGCCGAGACCGCGGGGGCTGAGCCGCTTGCCCGCCTCCAAGACGTCGACCTCGGCATCTACCTGGTCGACGACCTGCTGGTCAAGACCGACCGCTCGAGCATGGCGCACTCGCTGGAGCTGCGCGTTCCCTTCCTCGACAACGAGGTGGCGACGATGGCTCTCGGGCTGGCGACGCCGCTCAAGGTGCGCGGGCTCGCCAAGAAGCGGCTGCTGCGAAGCGCTCTGGCGCCGCTGCTGCCGAAGGAGGTTCTGCGCGGGCCGAAGCAGGGGTTTTCGATCCCGGTGGCCGCCTGGCTGCGCGGGCCCCTGCAGGGATTCGCGCGCGAAACGCTCTCGGCGGAGACCTTGTCGCGACAGGGTTGGCTCGACCCCGCAACCGTCACCGCACTGCTCGACCGCCACTGCGCCGGCCGCGAGGACCTCAGCCGTCAGCTCTGGGGATTGATCGCCTTCACGCTCTGGTTCGACAGGTGCGCGAACTAGCCTGGATCGATGCCGGCGTCGGTCGAAGCCCTCCTCGCCTTCCTCGTCGCGGGGATCCTGACCCTGCTTCTGGTGCCTGCCACGATCCGCCTCGCCCGTCGCGCCGGGGCGATCGACCTTCCCGGCGTGCGCTCGCTGCACGAAGTGCCGACGCCGAAACTGGGCGGTCTGGCGATCTTTGCCGGGGTCCTGGTCTCTGCCCTGATCTGGCTGCCCTGGGACGCCGAGACGCGGGCGATCCTCATCGGCGCAGCAGCAATCACGGCGATCGGCGTCCTCGACGACATCTACGACCTCGGCGCGGCGACCAAGCTCCTCGGGCAAACGGTCGCCGTTGTGATCCCGGTCACTGCCGGCGTCACGGTCGAAAGCTTCACCTTCCCCTTCCTCGGCCAGCTCAACCCGGGCTCCGTAGACCTGCTCGGCCTGCCCGGCGGCGGCACGATCTCACTCGGCGACGTCGGCACCGTGATCGGCATCGTCGCTGTGATCAACGTGATCAACCTGATCGACGGCGTCGACGGGCTCGCCGCGGGGGTCTGCGTCATCTCCGGGGTCGCGCTTGCCGTGATCGCCCTTTCGCTGGAGCGCAACGCCGCCGGCATCCTCGCCGCGCTCACCGCCGGCGCCTCGCTCGGCTTCCTCCGCCACGGCTTCCCGCCGGCCAAGACCTTCATGGGGGACACCGGCTCCAACCTGCTCGGCTTCCTGCTGGGCGTCGTCGCTGTGCAGGGAGCACTGAAGACCAACGCCGTAATTGCCCTGTTCCTGCCGCTGATCATCCTCACCGTGCCGATCCTCGATACCGGCTTCGTCGTCGCCAAGCGGCTCAAATACCGCCGCCCGATCTACCGTGCCGACCGCTGGCACTTCCACCACCGCATGGCCGACATCGGCTTCTCGCAGCGGCGCACGCTCGCCTACCTCTATGGCTGGACCTTCGTCATGGCCGCCGTCGCGCTGGCCTTGCGCTTCGTCCCCTACAGCGACGACCACGGCCACTTCGACCCCTTCTGGACCGCGGTGATGATCGCCTTCGGCCTGTTCGCTCTCGGGGCGAGCGTCTACCTGGTCGAGGTGCTCGAGATCCTCAACCTGCGCCACATGCGGCTGCGCCAGCTCGTCAGCGTGCGCCGCGATGCCGGCCGACCGGTCCCGCAGGCCGAGCAGGTCGACCTCGCCGTTGCCCGCGAGCTGGAGACCGGCAGCTTCCCCGCGATCGATCCGGAGACGGGTGAGTTCGAGGCAGTCGAACCAGACCGCTAAAAGGGCTTTTTCGACTTTGTGCGAGGTTGTGACAAGCCTCACGAACTGGCTCTAGAAAGCGGATCGACGGCCCTTTCGGATATAGTCGCTCGTCCGCCCGCTCCCCATGAGACGGGCGGCTGTTGCAGACTTATGTCTCCTCCCAAGCATGTCGATCTCCTGGTGCTAGCCGCCGCCCTCGCCGTGTTCGTGCTCGGCGGGCTGCCCCTGCTCGGCTACGCCGTAGCCGCTGGCGCCTGGCTCGCGCAGCGGGGAATCCAGGTGCTCGCCGCTCGCCGCGTCAGCAAGGAATTGGCTCACGGAAACCGCCAGAAGGCGATGGGGACGGTCGCAGCGACCGCCCTGGGTCGGGTCTGGCTGATGGTGACCGCCGTGCTGCTGGTCGGCATCGCCGAGCGTGAAGCCGGCCTCTCGGCCGCGCTGCTGCTGCTCGCCCTCTTCACCATCTCCTTGGCCGCGCAGGGCCTCGTCTACCTGCTCGAGCCCGAAGCGCGGGAGATCAAGGCGCCGTGAAGACGCGCAGCAAAGTCCTGATCGGCATCGGTGGCTACCTCGCGCTGGCGATCGCGATGCTGCTGATCTTCGGCAATGACGGCAAGAACGAAGAGTTCAAGCCCCAGAACGAGTTCAAACTCGAAGAATGGGTGCCGATCCACCTCGGCAGCCTCGATCTCAGCATCAACAAGGCCGTCCTCTACCTCGTCCTCGCCAGCGCCCTGACGATCTTCGCGATGACCTGGATCTCGCGCCGCATGGCGCAGAAGCCCAACCGCGTCCAGACCGCGGTCGAGCTCGCCTACGACCTGACCAAGAACAACATCACCGGCGGCAACATGGACACCAAGACCGCGATCCGCTGGTTCCCCTTCCTCGGCGCCCTCTTCTTCTTCATCTGGTTCTCGAACATGATCGGCTTCATCCCGCTGCCGATCAACACCGAGCACACCGTCGACGTCTTCGGCCTGGAAATCCCGGCCTTCGCGATCTACGCGGCGACCGCGAACATCTCGATCCCGCTCGTCCTCACGCTGGTGGTCTGGATCTCCTACCACGTCGAAGGGATCCGGTCCAAGGGCTTCTTCGCCTACTTCGCCGGCTGGCTCCCCCCCGGCCTGGAGGAAATGAGCCCGTTCGGCAAGGCGGCGATCTTCCTGATCGAGGTGATCTCGCACTTCGTGCGGCTGATCTCGCTCTCGGTGCGTCTCTTCGCCAACATCCTCGCCGGCCACCTGCTGCTGCTCTTCATGGGAGGTGGGCTCGCCGTGCTGCTCGGGATCGCTGCGCTCGGCACGCTCACCTTCCCGCTCGCCTTCGCCTTCTTCATCTTCGAGGTCGGCCTCGTCGCCACCTTGCAGGCGTTTATCTTCTCGACCCTCACCGCGATCTACATCGGCGGAGCGACCTCCGCAAGCCACTAGACAAAGGAGCACTGTTCTCACTATGGATCTGTCCCCCGTCGCCGCCGCGGTCACCGATGAAGGTGTCAAAAGCGCTGGCAAAGCGATCGCCCTCGGCGTAGGAGCCGGCCTCGGCTCGATCGGCGCCGGCATCGGCGTCGGCTTCATCTTCGGTAAGGAGATCGAGTCGGTAGCCCGCCAGCCCGAGATGAAAAGCGAGCTCGAAAGCATCCGCTGGCTCGGCTTCGCGCTGACCGAGGCGGTCGCCTTCTACACCTTCATCTTCGGCCTCATCGCCTTCTTCCTCTCGTAAGGGATGGAGGTTCTCGGCTACATATCCGCGCTTCCGTTTGCCGCCGAGAGTGGCAGCGAATCGGGCGGCAGCTTCCTCGTCTCGCCGGGTCTCGGCCTGATGATCTGGACGCTCGTCCTCTTCCTCTTCACGATGTGGGTGTTGAGCAAGGTCGCCTTCCCGAAGATCCAGGAGGCACTCGACAAGCGGGCCAAGACGATCGCCGAGTCGATCGACGCGGCGGAACGGCAGCGGCGCGAATCCGACGAGCTGCTCGAGGAGTACCGCAGGCGCCTCGCCGAGGCTCGCGAGCAGGCCGACGACATCATGGCCCGCGCCCGCAAGGCAGCGGAAACCGCCGAAACGGAGGCGACTACGGCAGGCAAGGAGAAGCGCGAGGAGCTGGTTGCGGCTGCGACGCGCGACATCGAAGCCGAGACGCGACGCTCGCTGGAGCAGATCCGCAAGGAGGTCGCCGACCTGACCGTGCTGGCCACCGAGAAGGTGACTCGCAAGAGCCTCAATGCCGAGGACCAGCGCCGCTTGGTCGAGGAGGCGCTCTCGGAAGTCGACTTCACCAGCCTCTCGGGGGCGGAGAGCTAGAGATGCAGGACGCAGCTCGCGTATACGCCGAGGCGCTTTTCGACGTCGCGAAAGAGAAAGGCAAGCTTGACGCGATCGGCGCCGACCTGGCCCAGTTCGCGGATGCCGTCGAAGGCGACCGTGAGCTGCAGGTCTTCTTCTTCAGCCCGCATTTCTCCTCGGCCGAGAAGATCGAGGGACTGCGGCGGGCGGTCGGCGGCGCCGACCAGGAGCTGGTCAACTTCCTCGAGCTGCTGATCGAGAAGCACCGCATGAACGAGATCTTCCGCATCCGCCGTGAGTTCGAGGAGATGTGGAAGAAGGAGAACAAGCGGATCGACGTGACCGTGACCAGCGCGGTCGAGCTGGACCCGGCAGTGGTGGCCAAGGTCGGCGAGGAGATCGAGCGGCAGACCGGCCAGACGGTCGAGCTGGCCAGCCGGGTCGACGGCGAGATCCTCGGTGGCATCGTCCTGCAGGTCGGCAACATGGTGCTCGACGCGAGCATCCGCAGCCGCCTGGACAAACTTCGAAAGAGCGTCGCCCAAGCGGCGTAAGGAGGAGTAGAGCACCCCAATGGAGATCAAGCCCGACGAGATCGCATCCATCCTCAGGGAGAGGATCGAGGGACTGGACACCGGCAGTGCCGACCTCTCCGAGGTTGGCACCGTGCTGTCCGTGGCCGACGGGATCGCCCGCATCCACGGCCTCGACAACTGCATGGCGCTGGAGATGCTGGAGCTGCCGCACGGAGTCACCGGCCTTGCCCTCAACCTCGAGGCGGACAACGTCGGCGCCGTGCTCTTCGGCGAGTGGGACAAGGTCGTCGAGGGCGACACGGTGAAGCGCACCGGGCACCTGCTGCGGATCCCCGTCGGCGACCATCTGCTCGGGCGCCTCGTCGACCCGCTCGGCCGCCCGCTCGACAACAAGGGGGAGATCGCCACCGATCAGACCCGCCCGGCCGAGTTCAAAGCGCCGGGAGTCGTCGAGCGCCAGCCGGTGACCGAGCCGGTGCAGACCGGGTTGATGTCGATCGACGGGATGATCCCGATCGGCCGGGGCCAGCGAGAGCTGATCATCGGCGATCGACAGACCGGCAAGACGGCGATTGCGATCGACACGATCATCAACAACCGCGACAAGGACATGATCTGCATCTATGTCGCGATCGGCCAGCGGATGTCGACCGTCGTCCAGCTGAAGGAGGTGCTGGAGGAGAACGGCGCGATGGAGAACACGATCATCGTCGCCGCCCCCGCCGACGAGGCGGCGCCGATCAAGTTCATCGCGCCCTATGCCGGCTGCGCGATGGGGGAGCACTTCCTCTACAACGGCAAAGCCGCGCTCTGCGTCTACGACGACCTCACCAAGCACGCCTACGCCTACCGCCAGATGTCGCTGCTACTGCGGCGCCCGCCCGGTCGCGAGGCATACCCCGGCGACGTCTTCTACCTGCACTCGCGCCTTCTCGAGCGGGCGGTGAAACTGAACGACGAGCTCGGCGGCGGCTCGCTTACGGCGCTGCCGATCATCGAGACCCAGGCCTCGGACGTCTCCGCCTACATCCCGACCAACGTGATCTCGATCACCGACGGTCAGATCTTCCTCGAGTCCGACCTCTTCAACTCGGGCGTGCGGCCGGCGATCAACGTCGGCATCTCGGTCTCGCGGGTCGGCGGCAACGCGCAGACCAAGGCGATGAAGAAGGTCGCCGGGAAACTGCGCCTCGATCTGTCCCAGTACCGCGACCTGGAGGCGTTCGCCCAGTTCGGCTCCGAGCTCGATCCGGAGACGCAGAAAACGCTGAACCGCGGCGAACGGCTGGTTGAGCTGCTCAAACAGAAAGAGCGCGAACCGCTCGAGATGGCCGATCAGGTCGCCGCGATCTACTCCGGCACCGGCGGCTTCCTCGACCGGATCAAAACCGAGCGGGTCGGCGAGTTCCTGCGCGACCTGAAGCTCCACCTGCACTCCGAGAAGTCCGAGCTGCTGGCGCGGATCTCCGAGACCGGCAAGCTCGAGGAGGCCGACGAGGAGGAGCTCGGCGCCTCGATCCGCGACTTCGTCGACGACTTCGGCGCCGATTTCGACGAGCACGGCGATCCGCTCGAGGCGGGCGAATCCGACCGGGTCAAGTCCGAGAAGGAGCGCTCGACGCCGAGTCGCAGCGAGGAAGCCGAGAACGACGCGGAGAAGGAGCCGACCCCCGCCTAAGGGCGGGCCCTCTAGTCCATGGCTTCCCAGAAGGACGTCAAGAGCCGCATCGCGTCGATCAAGAACATCAACAAGATCACGCGGGCGATGGAGATGGTGGCCGCGGCGCGGCTGCGCCGGGCCGAGCAGCGGATCGAGCAGCTGCGGCCCTACGCCCAGGGCATGCGCAAGCTGACCCGCCGTGCTGCCGAGCAGGCCGGCGGGGTGCCGCGCGTGCCGGTGCTGACCGAGCGCGAGGACGTGAAGCGCGTCGGCATCGTCCTGGTCACCGGCGATCGCGGCCTCGCCGGCGCCTTCAACACGAACGTGATCCGCGACGGCCTGCGCCTGCGCGACGAGTGGCGGGAGCAGGGGGCCGAGACGGCCTTCTCCGCGGTCGGCCGCAAGGGTGTCTCCGCGCTGACCTTCCGCAAGCAGGACGTGCGCACTTCATACGTCGGCTTCACCGACCGGCCCGGCTTCGCCAACGCGCGTGAGATCGGCGAGGAGCTGACCGCGCGCTACGTCGACGAGGAGCTGGACCGGGTCGAGCTCGTCTACAACCGTTATGTCTCGCCCCTCACCCAACACGTCTGGCGGCAGACGCTGCTTCCTCTCCAGCAGGCCGACGTGATCGGCTCTGGCGCCGAAGAGGAGGAAGAGGATGCCGAGGAGACTGAGATCGAGAAGGCCCACAGCCGAGCGCTGTGGGAGTACGAGCCCGACGCCGAAGAGCTGCTGGCACAGCTCATCCCGGAGTACGTGAACATCTCGGTCTACCGGGCGCTGCTCGAGTCGGCTGCTTCCGAGCTGGGGGCGAGGATGACGGCGATGCGCAACGCGGCGGAGAACGCCGAGACGATGATGGACGACCTCACCCTGGAGATGAACCGGGCCAGGCAGGCGGAGATCACCCAGGAGATCCTCGAGGTAGTCGCCGGCGCCGAGGCGCTCGGCTAACCAAAGCTTCGATTAGAGAGACGAGAAAAGGAACCAATGGCTGAGAGCAACGGAAGCAACGTAGGGCGAGTCGAGCAGGTGACCGGCGTCGTCGTCGACGCCGTCTTCCCCGAGCAGCTGCCGGGGATCTACTCGGCGGTCAAGATCGAGATGGCCGGCGACGAGGATCGCGAGGCGACGGAGCTGGTCTGCGAGGTCCAGCAGCACCTCGGCGATGACCGCGTCCGCACCGTGGCGATGGATGCCACCGATGGCCTCCAGCGCGGTGACAAGGTCATCGACACGGGCGGTCCGATCTCGGTTCCAGTCGGTGACGCGACGTTGGGCCGCATCTTCAACCTGCTCGGCGAGCCGATCGACAACGGCGAGCCGATCGAGGCGGGGGAGCGCTGGCCGATCCACCGCTCGGCACCCCAGGCCTCCGACCTCGCCCCGACCCAGGAGATCCTCGAGACCGGGATCAAGGTGATCGACCTGCTCGCTCCTTACGCCAAGGGCGGCAAGGTCGGGCTTTTCGGCGGCGCCGGCGTCGGCAAGACCGTTTTGATCCAGGAGCTGATCCGCTCGATCGCCGAGGAGCACGAGGGCCTCTCTGCCTTCTGCGGCGTCGGCGAGCGTTCGCGCGAGGGCAACGACCTCTGGCTCGAGATGAAAGAGTCGGGCGTGATCGACAAAACCATGCTCGTCTTCGGCCAGATGAACGAGCCCCCGGGTGCCCGCCTACGCGTCGCCCTCTCCGGGCTGACGATGGCCGAGTACTACCGCGAGCAGGGTGGCCAGGACGTGCTGCTCTTCATCGACAACATCTTCCGCTTCGTCCAGGCGGGCTCCGAGGTCTCGGCGCTGCTCGGTCGGATGCCCTCCGCGGTCGGCTACCAGCCGACGCTGGAGACCGAGATGGGCGAACTGCAGGAGCGGATCACCTCGACCGAGCGCGGCTCGGTCACCTCGGTGCAGGCTGTCTACGTGCCGGCGGACGACTTCACCGACCCGGCGCCGGCATCGGTCTTCGCCCACCTCAATGCCACCACGGCGCTCTCGAGGTCGATCTCCGAGAAAGGGATCTACCCGGCCGTCGACCCGCTCGACTCGAGCTCGACGATCCTCAAGCCCGACGTCGTCGGCGAGGACCACTACCGCACCGCGACCGAGGTCCAGGAGGTGCTGCAGCGCTACAAGGAGCTGCAGGACATCATCGCGATCCTCGGCATCGACGAGCTCTCCGACGAGGACAAGCAGACGGTCTCGCGGGCACGCAAGATCGAGCGCTTCCTCTCGCAGCCGTTCTTCGTTGCCGAACAGTTCACCGGTCGCAGCGGCGAGTTCGTCCCGGTCGCCGAGACCGTGCGCGGCTTCCGCGAGATCCTCGACGGCGAGCACGACGACCTCTCCGAGGGTGCCTTCTACATGCAGGGCTCGATCGACCAGGTCACCGAGAACGCCGGGTCCGCGGCGGCTGCGTAGGGATCAGCTTGGCCGGCGAGAGCAAATTCGAGGTCGAGATCCTCACTCCCGAGGGTGAGGTCTTCAACGGCGAGGTGAGCCAGGTCTCGACCCGCACCGCGGGGGGCGAAATCGGCATCCTCGCCAACCACGCGCCGCTTCTGGCCGCCCTGCGACCGACCGAGCTTCGCCTCTTTGAGGGCGACGGCGAGCCCCGCCGCTTCGCGCAGGCACACGGTTGGCTGCAGGTCTTCGGCAACCACGCCCGCTTGCTGGTCGAGGAGGCGATCGCGCCGGAGGACCTCGACGCCGCCACGCTCAAAGAGCAGCTCGCCGACGCCGAACAGCGTTTCGCTGAGGCGGAGGACAAGAGCGGCGAGCAGACCCGGGCGCAGAAAGATCGCGATCGGGCCGAAGCGTTTCTTGCAATCGCCCAGGGATGAATGAGAGGCGCCGATGTCCCGAGGCGGGAATTGACATCGCTCGGCCCTGCGGGCCTCTGCGACTAAGTTTGAGCGCGGCCTACGGCCGCGCAATCACGAGATTGCATATCGCGGCCTTCGGCCACATTCCCGCCTCGGGACATCGTCGCCTCTCACCTCGCTCTGCCGCTCGAACTTTCAGTTTCCCGCCGTATAGGCGGGTAAGTGCAAGTTCGGGGAAGGGACCATGAGCGAGGAGCTGGTTGCACTTGCTACGCGGCTGATCGGTTATGACACGTCCGAGGCGGATGGGGTGCTGGAAGCTGCCGGTTTCGTTGAGGGCTGGTTGGAAGCTCGCGGGATTGAGGTGGCTACGGAAGAGGTGCGGGGGCTTCCGGTGCTCAAGGCTGAAGTCGGGCCTGAGGACGCGCCTACGGTTGTGCTGCATGGGCATCTCGACGTCGTGCCGGGAAGGCCTGGGCAGTTCGATCCGCGGGCCGACGGCGAGCGGCTTTATGGGCGTGGTGCCTATGACATGAAGGGGGCGCTGGCGGCGATGCTGCTGACCACGGCCGCTATGCGCGACTCCGAGCGGGTGCGGGTTCGGCTTGGCATCGTCGGCGACGAGGAGTCCGAGGAGGAGGCGGACCGCGGCAGCGACCATCTCGTCGATGGAGGCTTCGTCGGTGACTTCGCGATCACCGGTGAGCCGACCGACCTGCAGATCGGCGTCGAGGCCAAGGGGGTCCTGGCGCTGCGCCTGGAGGTCAGCGGCGTCGCCGCCCACGGGGCGACGCCGTGGCTGGGCGACAACGCGGTGCTGAAGGCACATGACGTTTTCCGCAGTATCGAGTCGCTACCGTTTGCCCGGCACAGCTCGGAGCTGTTCGACCGCCCCTCGATCAATCTCGGCCGGATCCTGGGTGGCGACGCGCTCAACAAGGTGCCTGACCGATGCGCGATCGACGTCGACATCCGCTACCTGCCCGACCAGGATCCCGAGACCGTGCTCGAGCAGGTGCGGAGCCTTCCCGACGCCGAGGTGACCTCGCTCTTCACAAGGCCGCCGGCGGTGGTCGACCGCGATTCGCCCTTCGTCCAGGGGCTGCGCGAGGCGGCATCGGCTCACCACGACGGGGAGCCGATGAGCGTCGGCCGCGACGGCGCCTCGGATGCCGTCTCGTTCCTTCGCGTGGGCGTGCCGGCGGTCGAGTTCGGCCCGGTTGGCGAAGGCCACCACGGTCCCGCCGAGTGGGTCTCGGTGCCCTCGCTGGTGGCCTACCGGCAGGCGCTCGAAGGCTTCCTGCGGGCGCTCCCGGACCGGCTCGAAGGCTGATCGCCGGGCGATGATCGAGCCGGTCTTCAAGAAGCCGCCACCCGAGGGCGACCACGAGCCACCGCCGAAGCGCAAGCGCTACTGGTGGCGCTTCACCCTGGCCTCGGTCGTGATCGTCGCCGTCACCGCGGCGGCTACGTCGGCCAGCATCCTGCTCTACATCGGCAGCATCGCCAACGCTCTCTCTCACAACAACAAATTGCAGAACAAGGTCGAGCGCGTCCTTGCCCAGACGCATGGGGGGGAACCGGAGAACATCCTCATCATCGGCTCCGACAAGCGCGCCAGCGAACCCGAAGACCCAGGTCGCTCCGACACCACCCTGCTGCTGCGGCTCGACCCGGAAAAGAACGCGATCGCGCTGATGTCGATCCCGCGTGACCTCAAGGTTGAAATTCCCGGCTTCGGGACCGAAAAGTTCAACGCCGCCTACACCTTCGGGGGGCCGAAGCTGACCCTGCAGGTCGTCAAGGAACTCACCGGCCTGCCGATCAACCACGTCGTCAACGTCGACTACCTCGGCTTCGTCCGCGCGGTCGACGCGATCAACTGCGTCTACGTCGACGTAGACCGCCGCTACTACCACTCCAACGTCGGCGTCCCGCCCTCCGAAGAATATGCCGAAATCAACGTCCAGCCGGGTTATCAATTGCTCTGCGGTAAGAAAGCGCTGCAGTACGTGCGCTACCGCCACACCGACACCGACCTGGTCCGGGCGGCGCGCCAGCAGGACTTCCTCAGCGCCGCACGCCAGCGGGTCCCGATCGACCAGCTCGTCCTCGGCCGCAACGAACTGATCGACATCTTCACCAAGTACACGACCTCCGACATCAGCGACACGGAGACGATGCTCGAAGTTCTGAAGCTGTTCGTCGCCTCGCGCAACGCGGAAATCAAGGAGGTCCACTTCCCGGCGGAACTCGGCCCCAGCTTCGTCTACGCGACTCCGGAAGCGATCGGCGAAGCCGTCGACAAATTCCTCGGGATTGAAGCCAGCGGGGGACCGCGCGGCTCGCTCGAAGGCGGCGAACACCCGAAGTCGAAGAAGACGAAGGGCAAGGGGAAGAAGAGCAAGCCTCATCCCAAGCCCCGGGTGAAGGCGAAGCCGCCCGGGAGCGACGGCCTCGTCGCCGCCGGCGAAGCAGGCGAGCTCGAGGGGAAGTCGGTCGCTCGCAAGGTCAGCAGCGGATTCCCCGTCTTCTACGCGAGCCGCCTTCCCGCGGAAGCGTCATACGTGGAAAGCAACAGCTACTACCACGTGCAGGACCCGCGCGTGTACCACTTCAAGGACACCGACGGCAACCGCCATGCCGCCTACCGGATGGTCGCCGAGTACGGGCCCGAATACGAAACCCAGTACTTCGGGGTCCAGGGCATTCGGGGCTGGAGCGATCCTCCGATCCTCGACAATCCGAGCGAAACGAGGACGATCCACGGCCGCGAGTACGACATCTATATCGACGGCGATCGCGTCAGCATGATTGCCTGGCACCGAGGCGACAACAGCTATTGGGTCTCCAACAGCCTGCTGCAATCCCTGACCAACGATCAGATGCTGGGCATGGCGCGGTCGGCCAGGGTGATAATTCCGAACAAGAAGCCGAAGCGAAAGCGAGGGAGCGCACAACCATGATGGAGAGCAGAGAGCCGATCGGCGTTATCGGGGTGGGCTGGGTCGGCCTGGTGACGGCGGCCTGCTTCGCCGATCTTGGCCACCGGGTCGTCGCCCGCGACATCCTCCCCGAGAAGGTCTCCGCACTCTCGCGGGGCGAGACCACGATCCACGAGCCCGAGCTCGACGAGCTGCTCGAGCGCAACGCCGAGCGCCTCACCTTCACTACCGACATGGACGAGCTGTTGGCTTCGGCCAGGCTGCTCTTCGTCTGCGTCGACACGCCGCCGACCCGCTCCGGCGACGCCGACCTCTCCCGGGTCCGCACGGTGGTCGAGGAGCTGGCTGCCGACGGCGACCACGTGCTGATCATGAAGAGCACCGTGCCGGCCGGCACCGGGGAAGCGATCCGCCGCGATCGCCCCGGGCTTGCCTATGTCTCCTGTCCCGAGTTCCTCAAGGAGGGATCGGCGGTCGCCGACTTCCTCCACCCCGACCGTGTCGTGATCGGCGCCGATGTGGGCGACCGCGCAGCCGGCGAAGCCGTGGCCGCTCTCTATGAGCCGCTGGGGGGGGAGATCGTCCACACCGATGTCGCCAGCGCCGAGATGATCAAGCTCGCCTCGAACGCTTTCCTCGCGACCAAGATCTCCTTCGTCAACGAGATCGCCAATGTCTGCGAGGAGGTCGGCGCAGACGTCGGCGAAGTAGCCCGGGGCATGGGGCTCGACCAGCGCATCGGCCCCTCGTTCCTGCGAGCCGGGATCGGCTACGGGGGGTCATGTTTCCCGAAGGATGTCAGCGCGCTCAAGATGCTTGCTGGTAATACGGGCTACCACTTTCAATTGCTCAACGCGGTGATCGAGGTGAACGAGCTGCAGAAGCGCCGCGTGGTGCAGAAGCTGGTCGGCCATCTGGGCTCGCTGGTCGGGCGTCGGGTGGCACTACTCGGCCTCGCCTTCAAGCCGCAGACCGACGACATGCGCGAGGCGTCGAGCCTGGTGCTGTCGGCGCGACTGCAGGGCGAAGGGGCGGAGGTTGCGGCCTACGATCCGGTTGCAGCCGGCCCGGCCCGGGATCTACTCGATGGCGTCGAGCTGTGCGACTCGGCACTGGAAGCGCTCGCCGGCGCCGACGCAGCGGTGCTGGTCACCGAGTGGCCCGAGTTCGCCGAGCTGGATTGGTCCGATGTGGCGAGCAGGATGGCGCGGCCGCTGCTGGTCGACGGGCGCAACTTCCTCGACCCCCAAAAGCTGGTCGCAGCAGGCTTCGAATACGAGGGAATCGGCAGGGCACCGGTCGATGCGCCGTCGGCGGCGACCGCCGACTGACGCATGCAGGCAATCGTTTTGGTCGGGGGGGAAGGGACGCGGCTGAGGCCGTTGACCGAGTCAACCCCGAAGCCGGCGCTGACCCTGGTCGATCGGCCCTTCCTCGCCTACATGATCGAGTGGCTGGCGGGGCACGGGGTGACCGAGGTGGTGCTTGCCTGCGGCTTCCTGCCTGACGTGCTGCGGGCCGCGCTCAGCGGGGAGGAAGAGCGGGCGGGCGTGCGGATCCGCTACGTCGCCGAGCCCGAGCCGCTGGGCACCGCCGGGGCGATCCGCTTCGCCGCCGACGCCCTGGGGGACGAGCTCGAGGATCGCTTCCTCGCCCTCAACGGCGACGTGCTCACCGACCTCGACCTGAGCACGCTCTTGCGCGCGCACCAGGGATGGAGCGCCGCGGCGACGATCGGCCTGCATCCGGTCGAGGACTCCTCGGCCTTCGGCTTGGTCCATAGCGACGACGGCGGGGCGGTGCTCGAGTTCCTCGAGAAGACCGGGGAGCGCAAGCCGGGAGAGGTCAACGCGGGGATGTACGTGCTGCAGCGCTCCGTGCTCGACCTGATCCCGCCCGGCGAGAACGTCTCGATCGAGCGCGACGTATTCCCGCGCCTGGTCGGCAAGGGGTTGCACGGCCGGCTCCTCGACGGCTACTGGCTGGACATCGGCACGCCCAAGCGTTACCGGCAGGCGAGCTGGGACATCCTCGAAGGCCGCGTGGAGACCCGGGTCGAGCCCACTTTCGAGAGCGTTTTGGTCGACCCCGGGGCGCATGTCGACAGCGCGGCCAAGATCGGGCCTCAGGCCGTGATCGGGCCGGGTTGTCAGGTTGAGGCGGGGGCGCAGATCCTTAGGTCGGTCGTCCTCGACGACTGCACGGTCGGCGAGAACGCCCACGTCGTCGACTCGATCCTCTCGCCGCGAGCCGAGGTGCCTCCCGGTGCGGTCGTTGAAGGAGCAGTCGCCGCAGAGGGCGAAAGACTCCTCGGCTGATGCTCGACGACGTCCTCGCAATCCCCGATCACCTTCGCGATGCTCTCTGGAGGGTCGAGTCGGCCCGGCTGGAGCGGAGCGAATCCGCCGGGCTCCTCGTCTGTGGCATGGGCGGTTCGGCGATCGGCGGCGATCTCGCTGCGGCAGCGCTCGGCGAGCGGCTCGCTGGGCCGTTGGTGACGGTGCGCGGCTACGGACTGCCGAGCTGGGCCGGCGCCGAGTGGACGGTGTTCTGCTCCAGCTACTCGGGCGAAACCGAGGAGACTCTCTCCTGCTTCGCCGCTGCCGAGGCGCTCGGCGTCCGCCGCGTCGTCGCCAGCACCGGTGGCGCCCTGGTCGAGGGTGCCCGCGCTGCCGGCGACCCGGTCATCGGGCTGCCCGGCTTGCTGCCGGCCCCCCGGACCGCAGTCGCCTACATGCTCGTCTGCGCAGCCGAGGTTGCCGCCGCGAGTGGAATCGCGCCGAGCATCGCGACGGAGATCGAGGCCGCAGCCGTCTTTCTGGAGGCCAATCGGGACGATCTACGCCACCGCGCCACCGAGGTTGCGGCGGCGATCGGCGAGCGGGTGCCGGTCGTCTACGGCGCCGGCCCGACCGCCGCCGTGGCGCGCCGCTGGAAGACCCAGATCAACGAGAACGCGAAGCTGCCGGCCTTCAGCTCGGAGCTGCCCGACGCCAATCACAACGAGATCTGCATCTGGGAGGCGCCAAGCGCTGCCCAGCTGGCCGCTGTCCTCCTGGAAGCTCGCGACCAGCATCCACGGGAGCAGCTGCGCTTCGAGCTGACCGCGGCCGAGGTCGAACGCGATGGGGCCACGGCGGTTCGCATCGAGGCGGCCGGGGAGAGCCGCACCGAGCGCCTGCTCTGGACGGTGATGCTCGGCGACCTGGTCTCGCTGGAGCTGGCCACGATCCACGGGGTCGAGCCACTGCCGATCGAGGCGATCGACCGGCTCAAGGCCTCCCTGTCCGGCTGACGCGTTCTACGTATCCTTCGCCCGGACCAATAGAGACTGAAAGGGAATCGATGGCAACCGCCACCTCAAACTACAAAGTCGCCGACATCGACCTCGCCGACTTCGGGCGCAAGGAGATCGGGCTCGCCGAGGTGGAGATGCCCGGCCTGATGCAGACTCGCGAGGAGTTCGCGGCCGAGCAGCCGCTGAAGGGGGCGCGGATCACCGGCTCGCTCCACATGACGGTGCAGACCGCCGTGCTGATCGAGACCCTGATCGCCCTCGGCGCCGAGGTCCGCTGGGCCAGCTGCAACATCTTCTCCACGCAGGACCACGCCGCGGCCGCGATCGCAGCCGCCGGCATCCCGGTCTTCGCCTGGAAAGGCGAGACCCTGGAGGAGTACTGGTGGTGCACCGAGCAGGCACTGCTCTGGCCCGACGGCGAGGGCCCGAACATGATCCTGGACGACGGCGGCGACGCCACCCTTCTCGTCCACAAAGGCGTCGAGTTCGAGAAGGCGGGCGCCGTGCCCGACCCGGCCTCAGCCGACTCGGAGGAGTTCCGCGTCGTGCTCGAGACCCTGCAGCGCTTGCTCGAGTCCGACCCGCAGCGCTGGACCCAGATTGCCGAGGGGATCAAGGGGGTCACCGAGGAGACGACCACCGGGGTGCACCGGCTCTATCAGCTGGCCGAGACCGGCGACCTGCTCTTCCCGGCGATCAACGTCAACGACTCGGTCACCAAGTCGAAGTTCGACAACCTCTACGGCTGCCGTCACTCGCTGATCGACGGGATCAACCGCGCCACCGACGTGATGATCGGCGGCAAGGTCGCCGTCATCTGCGGCTACGGCGACGTCGGCAAGGGCTGCGCCGAGTCGCTGCGCGGCCAGGGCGCCCGCGTGATCGTCACCGAGATCGACCCGATCTGCGCCCTGCAGGCGGCGATGGAGGGCTATGAGGTGCGGACGCTCGAGGGAGTCGTCGAGACGGCCGACATCTTCATCACCGCCACCGGCAACAAGGACATCGTCACCGCCGACCACATGGCGCGGATGAAGCACAACGCGATCGTCGGCAACATCGGCCACTTCGACAACGAGATCGACGTCGCCGGGCTCGAAGCGTCTCCCGCCGAGAAGGTCAACATCAAGCCGCAGGTCGACGAGTGGCGCTTCCCCGACGGCCACTCGATCATCCTCCTCTCCGAGGGCCGCCTGCTCAACCTCGGCAACGCGACCGGACATCCGAGCTTCGTCATGTCGAACTCGTTCACCAACCAGGTGATTGCGCAGATCGAGCTCTACGGCCAGCCCGACGGGTTCACGGCCAAGGACGTCACCGTGTTGCCCAAGCACCTCGACGAGAAGGTCGCGCGGCTGCACCTCGCGGCGCTCGGCGTCAACCTCACCGAGCTGTCCGAGGAGCAGGCCGCCTACCTCGGCATCCCGGTCGAGGGTCCCTACAAGCCCGATCACTACCGCTATTGAGCCGATGAAGGCGATGATCCTCGCGGCCGGGCTTGGCACCCGGCTGCGACCGATCACCTACGGCATGCCGAAGCCGATGGTGCCGGTGCTCAACCGGCCGGTGATGGAGCACATCGCGCGACTGCTTGCCCGCAATGGCTTCGACGAGGCGATCGCCAACCTGCACTGGTTCCCCGAGCTGATCGAGGGGCACTTCGGCGACGGCTCGGCGTTTGGGCTCGAGCTCTCCTACAGTCGTGAGGAGCAGCTGCTGGGGACCTCGGGCGGGGTGCGCAACGCGGCGAACTTCCTCGGTGATTCCTTCCTCGTCATCTCCGGCGACGCGCTCACCGACCTCGACCTCGCGGCGATGCGTGAGTTCCACAAGTCCCACGACGGGATCGCAACGTTGGCGACCAAGCGGGTCAGGGACACCAGCCAGTTCGGCGTTGCGATCACCGGCGCCGACGGTCGCATCCAGGGCTTCCAGGAGAAGCCCGACCCGGCTGAAGCGCTCAGCGATCTCGCCAACTGCGGCATCTACATGTTTAGCGCGGAGATCTTCGACTTCTTCCCTGAGCCGGGCACCGCCAAGTTCGCCGGTCCGGACGCCCCCCCGGGCTTCGCTGACTGGGCTACCGACGTATTCCCGGCGCTACTGGAGGGTGACGTGCCCTTCTACTCGCACGAGATCGACGCCTACTGGAACGACATCGGCAACCTTGACGAGCTGCGGCAGGGCAACCTCGACGCCCTGTACGGCGAGGTCGAGGTCGAGCCCGGCGCACCGCAGGTGGCGGAGGGCGTGCGGGCGGCAAGCTCGCTCGACGGCGCCGAGGTGACCGCGCCGGTTCTGGTCGGGACCGGGGTGAAGATCGGCACCGACGTGCGGATCGAGGGGCCGGCGATCATCGGCGACGGTTGCCGGATCGGCGACGGCGCCATCGTCCGTGACTCGATCCTGCTCGAGGGGGCCGAGCTATCGCCGAAGTCGATCCTGATCGGCGGTATCGCGGCTCACGCGCGGGACGCTTGACGAAAAATTGACATTTAGCGCGCCACACGCGCGCCGCGGGCCCGGACGATCGGGCGATGAAGCTCCTCCACGCAGTCACTGCCGCCATCGTCCCGCCGCTCTGCGCGGCCTGCGGGCGAACCTGCCGCCCCGAAGCGACGCTCTGCACCCGCTGCTCGCGACGACTTGGCAAGGCCGATCCCCTGGAGGGCTGCGGCGCTCCCGGACTGGATCGCGCTTGGTCCTCCGCCCCTCACGAGGGCGTGGCCCGCGACCTGGTGACAGCGCTCAAGTTTCGCCGCCTACTTCCCGTCGCCGAGCTGATGGCCGACCGGATCCAGTGGCTGGCCCCTGGCACGATCCTGAGCGGCACGATCGTCCCCGTCCCCACGGCACCGCTCCGCTCGGCCCTCCGCGGCTTCGCCCCAGCCGCCGAGATAGCGGTAGCCCTGGCGCAGAGAGCCGAGCTGCCCCTAAGCACCTGTCTCATCCGCCGCGGCGGCGGCCGCCAAGTAGGCAAGCGCCGAGCTGAGCGCATCGGCCATCCACCTGAGATCCACGCCCGCGGTGAAGTCCCTCGCAGCGTCCTACTGATCGACGACGTTCTAACCACAGGCGCCACTCTCTCCTCGTGCGCCAGAGCCCTCCGCCAAGCTGGAAGCGTTCGGGTCGTGGCAATCACTTTTACGCGCCGGCTGTAGACAGAGAGATCGGGTGTCCCCTCAGAGGAACTTGTGAGCCGCTGGGAATAGCGCCCCCGCCCGGAATCCGACGCGGGTTCCGTCGAGGGGACACCCGATCTCTCTGTCCGCAACATCCGCAGAAGTTCCTCTTGTCGTGGACCGGGTACCGGCGTAGGATCGAGGCAGACCCAGACAGAGGAGGCCAAAATGCGGATTGAGGTGCGTGGGCGCAACGTCGAGATCGATGACGAGCTGCGGGAACACATCTTCAAGCGATTTCGTCGCGTCGGCAGGCAGGTCTCTGAGCTGGCGATGCTCGAAGTGATCGTCTGGGAAGAGAAGAATCCGGCGATTGCGGATAGCCAGGTCGCCGAGGCCACGCTGAGGCTCAAGGGCGTGACGCTGCACGCGAAGGAGTGCGCGCCGGAGATGGCCCACAGCGTCCACGAACTTGCCGAGGACATCCGCCGCCAGGTCAAGAAGCACCGCGAGAAGCGACGCAAGCGGAGCCGGACGCGCAAGCTCGTGAATCAGGTGCGCGGTCGCACCGCCTCAGCTTGAGCTAGCTCAACCTACGAAGGGGACCGGGTGTCCCCTCAGAGGAACTTGTGAGCCGCTGGGAACTGCGCCTCCGCCCGGAATCCGACGCGGGTTCCGTCGAGGGGACACCCGGTCCCCTTCGTCCGAGATAGCTACCCTTGAGAGATGGCCAATGCACGGGACATGGTCACGCGGGCGCTCCGCGTGGGAGAGGGTCGCAAATTCAAGGCGTACGAGAAGCGTGCGCAGAGAATCAACGCGATCGAGCCCGAGATGGAGCTGCTCAGCGACGAGGAGCTGCGCGCCGAGGCCGACTCTCTGCGTGAGCGCGCCCGGGGCGGCGAGACCCTGGACGACCTCCTGCCGGAGGCCTTTGCGCTGACCCGTGAGGCGGCGCGGCGCAGCATCGGCCAGCGCCACTTTGACGTACAGCTGATCGGCGGCATGGCGCTCCACGAGGGTGCGATCGCCGAGATGAAGACCGGCGAGGGCAAGACGCTGACGGCGACCCTGGCGGTCTTCCTCAACACGCTGGCGGGCGACAGCGTCCACCTCGTCACCGTCAACGACTATCTCGCACGCCGCGATGCCGAATGGATGACGCCGGTCTACGAGGCGCTCGGCGTCACCGTTGCTGCGATCCAGGACTCCGACGATCACGCCGCACGGCAGGTCAAATACGGCTGCGACGTGACCTACGGCACCAATTCCGAGTTTGGCTTCGACTACCTGCGCGACAACATGTCCGGATCGCTGGAGGAATGCGTTCAGCGCGGCCACCACTTCGCGATCGTGGACGAGGTCGACAACATCCTGATCGACGAGGCGCGGACGCCGCTGATCATCTCCGGCGCCCCCGAACAGGCGGCGCAGATCTACTACCAGTTCGCTCGCCTCGCGCGTCAGATGGAGGGCGTCCAGGCCAAGGACCGGCTGAAATCCCTGGGCGAATCGAAAGACACCTCCGAGGCCGACTACGACTACGAATACGACGAGAAGCACAAGACCGTTTCGCCGACCGAGCGCGGGGTCAAACGCGCCGAGGAGTTCCTCGACGTCGACAACCTCTACCTGAGCGAGCACGGCACCCTCGTCAACCACCTCGGCCAGGCGCTCAAGGCCGAGTCGCTCTACAAGAAGGACAAGGACTACGCCGTGGTCGACGGCCAGGTGATGATCATCGACGAGTTCACCGGCCGCATCCTCGAGGGCCGGCGCTGGTCGGAGGGCCTGCACCAGGCGGTCGAGGCGAAGGAGGGGGTGGCGATCGGCGAGGAGAACCAGACCCTGGCAACGATCACCCTGCAGAACTACTTCCGCCTCTACGACAAGCTCGGGGGAATGACCGGCACGGCGCTGACCGAGGCGACCGAGTTCATGAAAATCTACAAAGTGCCCGTGGTCGAGATCCCGACCAACCGGCCGATGGTCCGGGCCGATCACAACGACCAGATCTTCAAAACCAAGGACGGCAAGTGGAAAGCCGTGCTCGAGGAGATCTTCGCCCGCCACGAGGAAGGTCAGCCGATCCTCGTCGGCACCGTCTCGGTCGAGGTCTCGGAGATGATCTCCGGCGAGCTGAAACGGCACGGAGTCGAGCACGCCGTGCTCAATGCGAAGCCCGAGCACGCGGAAAAAGAGGGCGAGCGGATCGCCGAAGCCGGGCGCAAGGGTGCGGTGATGATCGCCACCAATATGGCCGGCCGCGGCGTCGACATCAAGCTCGGCGGCGACCCCGAGCACCTCGCGATGAAAGAGCTGAAAAAGCAGGGGCTCGGTCACGGCGACGAGGGCTACGAGGAGGCGCTGGCCGCAAAGATCGTCGAGATGGAGCCGCAGTGCAAGGGGGAGGCCGAGGAAGTGCGCGAGCTCGGTGGCCTCTATATCTGCGGCACCGAGCGCCACGAATCACGCCGCATCGACAACCAGCTGCGCGGCCGCTCCGGCCGTCAGGGTGATCCCGGCGAGACGCGCTTCTTCCTCTCCGCCGAAGACGACGTGATCCGCCTCTTCGCCGGCGACCGCATCTACAAAATTCTCGACCGCCTCGGCCCCGTCGACGAGGAGGGTGGGGAGATGCCGCTCGAGGCCAAAATGCTGAGCAAAACGGTCGAGGGGGCGCAGAAGAAGGTCGAGGAACAGAACTTCCTGATCCGCAAACGCGTGCTCGAGTACGACGATGTGATGAACGAGCAGCGCCGCGTCGTCTACAAATATCGCCGCGAGATCCTCGAGGGGCGAGACATGTCCGACATCGCCCGCGACGAGCTGGAGGGCGTGATCGAGCGCCTGGTCGACGAGTACACCCCCGGCGACGACCTCGAAGACTGGGACCTGGCCGGGCTGGAGGCGCAGCTGCGCCAGATCTGGCCGGTCGGGATCGAGGTCGGCTCGTTGTCTCCGGAGACGGTCGACCGCGAAAAGCTCAAGGACGCCCTCGACGACGACTCGATGAGCGCCTACGACGACCGCGAGCAGGCACTCGGCGAGGAGCTGATGCGCTATCTGGAGCGCTCGATCCTGCTGCAGGTGATCGACAGCCGCTGGCGTGAGCACCTCTACGACATGGACTACCTGCGCGAGGGCATCCACCTGCGCGGCTTCGCTCAGATCGACCCCCTCGTCGCCTACAAAAACGAAGGCTTTGGCATGTTCGAGGAGCTGATGCACTCGATCTGGGAGGAATTCAGCAAACTCGTCTTCAACGCGCAGATCGAAATCGACCCCTCACAGGTGCAAGAAGGCTCATTTGCCGGCAACGGCGGCGGGCCGACGGCGCTCGACTACTCCGGCGGCACTCCGGACGCCCAACCGTCGGCCCTGCAGGAGGTGGCGGCGGGTGTCAGTGTCACCGAAGGGACCGCGCGGCCAAACGGCGGTGGCAACGGCGCCCCGGCGCCCGAGGTGATCGAGACCGTGGTCAAGGACGAGCGAGAGAAAGAAATCGGTCGCAACGATCCCTGCTGGTGCGGCAGCGGCAAAAAGTTCAAGAAGTGCCACGGGGCTTGAGGCGTTTCAGAGCCCGCCGCGGTAGGGATTCCACTTAACTTTTTCGGTGGGGCGCGGGTGGGCGGGCGCCCGCAGGCGTCGACGAAAAAGTACAAGACGTTCCATCCCTACCGCGGCGGGCTCTAAGCTGGCGCCTCGTGACCCACGACCCGATTCGCGAGTTCATCCGGAGCTTCAACGAGGGGGACCTGGATGCGTTCGTGGAGGTGCTTGATCCGGAGGTGGAGCTTCATTCGATGAAGGGCTTGCGGAAGGGTCGCGACGCAGCGCGGCTCTGGGCGACGCGAGCGGCGGGTGGGGTGCAGCAGACGATTGAGCTGGACGCACTCTTCGAGGACGGGACCGAGTCCGGCGGTGGGGCGGCGCTCGCTCTGATCAGGCGTGTGTGGCACTGGGACGAGGATGGGTCGCACGCGAACACCGACGAGATGGCATGGCTTTTCGCACTGCACGACCACCGGATTCGCAGCTGGCGTCCGTTCGAGGACCGTGAGGCGGCGTGGCAGGCGTACCATCTACGCGATGGAGCAGATCGCCGCATCCAATAGGGAGGCAACCGACGCCTGGAGCGGGCCTCTGTTCGACCGCTTCGTCCAGTTCCGCGACCTTGTCACCGGCGGGCTGGGAGCGCACGGCGAAGCGGCGCTGGAGGCGTATCCGCCGCCCCCTGGGGGTCGGGTGCTCGATCTCGGCTGCGGCTTCGGCGATACGACGCAGCAGCTTGCCGCACTCGTTGGTCCCGGTGGCGAGGCGGTCGGCGTAGATGTCTCCGAGCCCTTCATTGCTGCGGCGCGCGAGGAGGCCGACGGCGCAGGCGCCGAAAACGTGCGCTTCCTCAGTGGCGACGTCCAGATCATGGACCTCGGCGAAGGCTTCGACTACGCCTTCTCGCGCATGGGAATCATGTTCTTTGCGAATCCCGTGCAGGCGCTCCGCAACGTGCGATCGGCACTGGCGCCCGGTGGCCAGTTCTGCGCGATCGTCTGGCGGCGCAAGCTCGACAACGCGTGGATGAACCGCGCCGAGCTGGTCGTCGAGGAGTACCTCGAGCGCCCTGAGGAGACCGACGAGCCGACCTGCGGTCCCGGTCCCTTCTCGATGGCGAGCGCCGACACGGTGAGCGAGCAGCTCTCGATCGCCGGCTTCGAGGAAATCTCGTTGCGCCGCTGCGACCTGCCGATCAAGATCGGCGAGGACCTCGAGCACGCGGTCGAGTTCAACATGGCGCTGGGCCCGGCCGGCGAGGTGCTGCGACTCTGGGAAGACCGCATCGAGGAGATCCGTCCGAAGATCGCCGGTGACCTGCGCGAGGCGCTTGCCGAGTTCGACGGGCCCGACGGAGTGATCGCGCCTGCCTCCACCTGGATCATCGGCGCCACCGCCCCCTGAGCGCGGCTAGTGCTCCGGGGCCGCGCCCACTAGGCTGTCGCCATGGCCGATGTCGCCTCGACCGAATCGGTACCGGCGCGGCTCGCCGAGATCCGCGAGCAGTTGAAGCTGCTCTCGGACTACCTTTGACCCGGCTTCGCTGCGGGAGGAAGCAGAGCGGCTGGAGGAGGAGATGGGCCGACCCGGCTTCTGGGACGACCAGGAGACGGCCGCGCGTGTCTCGGCAGCGCATGCCCGCGCCCAGCGCAAGCTGAAGACTTTCGAGGAGCTGGAATCCGAAGCCGGCGACCTTGGCGAGCTGGCCGAGATGGCGGCCGAGGACGAGGAGATGGCAGCCGAGCTGAGCACGCAGATGGCATCCGTCGAAAGGCGGCTGGCAGAGCTGGAAGAGGCGCGCCTGTTCAGCGGGAAATACGACGCGGGCGATGCTGTGGTCACCGTTCACGCCGGTGCAGGAGGAACCGATTCCCAGGACTGGGCCGAGATCCTGCTGCGGATGTACCTGCGCTGGGCCGAGCGTCGCGGCTTCGAGGTAGAGATGAAGGAGGCCTCGCCGGGGGAGGAGGCGGGCCTCAAGTCGGCGACCTTCATCGCCCGTGGCGAGAACGCCTATGGATTGTTCGCCGCCGAGCGCGGTGTCCACCGGCTGGTGCGGATCTCGCCCTTCGACTCCTCGGCGCGGCGCCACACCAGCTTCGCCCAGGTCGACGTCGGGCCGCTTGTCGACGAGGGGGTCGAGGTCGAGATCGACGACGCCGATCTGCGCGTCGACACCTACCGCGCATCGGGCGCGGGCGGCCAGCACGTCAATAAGACCGACTCGGCGGTGCGAATCACGCACCTGCCGACCGGCGTCGTCGTGCAGTGCCAGAACGAGCGCTCGCAGACCCAGAACAAGGCCGTCGCGATGCAGCTGCTGCGCTCGAAGCTGATCGAGCTGGAGGAGCGCAAACGGGCGGAGACGCTGGCCAAGGAGCGCGGCGAGGTCAAGGAAGTCGCCTGGGGATCGCAGATTCGCAGCTACTTCCTGCACCCTGACCAGCGGGTGAAAGACCATCGCACGGGCCATGAGATTGGCGATGCCCAGCGGGTGCTCGACGGCGACATCGACGACTTCATCCGCGACTACCTGAACAAGACCGCGGCCTCCTCAGCCAGCTAGGCGCGATGCCCCCGAGCAAGCCGCTGACGTATCTCGAGCGACCGGCCGCGGACCGGCCCGAGGGCCTTCTCGTCCTCCACCACGGGCGCGGGACCGACGAGCGCGATCTGCTCGGCCTGGCGGACGCGCTCGATCCCAAGCGGCGGTTGCACGTCTCCACGCCGCGTGCACCGTTGACGTTGCCCGCCTCCTCGGGTTATCACTGGTATCTGGTCCCGCGGGTCGGCTATCCCGACCCCGACACCTTCCAAGCCGCCCGCGGTGCCCTCGCCGAGCTCCACGACCGCCTCTGGGAGGAGACCGGTCTCAAGCCTGCCGACACCGTCTTGGGCGGCTTCTCGATGGGGGCGGTGATGAGCTACGCGACGGCCCTAGGCGCCGACCGGCCGCCGGTGGCCGGAATCTTGGCCTTCAGCGGCTTCGTCCCTGTCGTCGAAGGTTGGGAGCCAGAGCTGGACGACCGCCGGGAGACCCAGGCATTCATCGCTCATGGCCGTGCCGATCCGGTGATAGAGGTCGGCTTCGGCCGCCGCGCCAGAGACCTGCTCGAGGCCGCTGGGCTCGAAGTCGAGTACCGCGAGTCGGACGGCGGGCACCAGATCGACCGCTCGCAGCTGGCGGCTGCCGAGGGGTGGCTGGAGGAGATCTATTTGGCCTGAGACCAGACGGCCTGGTCCTTCGATGCGCGCTTGACGCTCAGCTGCTCGGTCTCGAAGCGCTGGCAGCTGCTGGGCGATCCCGTGACGTGCAGCCTGACGACGAAGTGCCTGGCCGCGTCGGCCTTGTCCATCTCCGGATCGGCCAGCGCGGCGGTCAGACGGATCACGCCGCTCCGGCCGAGCTGGCGCTTGGCCGTTTTCATATGGAGCGATCCCTTGCTGCCGACGAGGCTGTAGTCGAGCGTCGCCGTGGCCGGCTCGTAGGTGGTGTAGCCGACGGTCAGCTTCAGCTTGTTGCTATCTGCGTCGGTGACGGCGTTTGCGTGGGCGCTACGCAGGATGCACTCCTCGGGCGCGACTGCGCCGGTCCCGGCGGCCTTCATCCTGCTTTCGGCCGCCGCTTCGTCGCAGATTTCCTTGACTTCGGCTCCGCTGAGTTCGCCTTCGTCGAATTCTTCTTCGGCTTCTTCGCAGTCGGCTGCTTCGAGTTCGCCTTCGCCTTCCTCGCCTTCGCCTTCTTCAGCTGCGAATTCTTCTTCGAAGGCGAGCGGCGTGACGCTGGGAGTCACGGGAACCGCATGTGCCGCGCTCACAGCGAACAGGAGGATCGCCAGGACGAGCGGGACGGCGAGTAGTTGAAGCTTGCTTGGCATGGGGGCATCCATCGGCTTGCCATGGCGCCCCCTTTAACGAAATCAGTGTATTTCCGCGCGCTCCAACTCGAGCAGGGCTTCCTTCATCGGTAGTCCACCGCCATATCCACCCAGCCCTCCGCTGCTGCGCAGGACCCGGTGGCAGGGGACGACGATCGGGATCGGATTGGAGCCGCAGGCCGTGCCCGCCGCGCGCACCGCTCGCTCGTTGCCGGCACTGCGGGCTATCTCGGTGTAGTTACGGGTCCTGCCGTAGGGGATGCGATCGATCGCTCGCAAAGCGCGCCGGCGGAAGCCCCTGCTCAACTGCCAGTCGAGCGGCAGGTCGAACTCGTGCAGACGGCCCTCGAAGTAGAGGTCGAGTTGGCGGCGGGCATCGTCGAGGCGGGCCGGAGCCTCCAATACCCGGGGCGAGACCCGCGCCGCCAGGTCCTCCAGCGTCTCCTCGGAATCGTAGTCCGGCAGGCCGACCTTGACCAGTCCCTTGGGAGTGGTGGCGAGGAGCAGGGATCCGAACGGGGAGTCGGCGGTGGCGTAGGCGACGTCGAGCAGGCCCTCGGCGGCCGCCCGCTCGGTGAGATGTTCAAGGCTTGCCTTCATGCCAGCTCCTTTCTCAATCGCTTGATTCCCTCGTGGAGGCTGCGTCGCGCTGCATCGGGGGAGCAGCCCAACGCCGCCGCGATCTCAGCGTGGGGGAGGTCGCAGGCGTAGCGCAGGGCCACCGCGGCACGTTGTTTCGGCGGCAGCGCTCCGACCAGCGCCCAAATCCCGTCGTCCGGCTCGGGCTCCGTGGTCACGCCCGCCATCTCGTCTGGCTCGGCGATCGGGGTTGGCCGGCGTCCGTTGGCGCGGTGGTGGTCGATCGCCTTGCGGTAAGCGATGGTCAGCAGCCAGCCGCGCAAGTTGCCGTCGTCGCTCAGCATCGGGTAGGCGCGCAGGGCAGCCAGGAAGGTCTCCTGGAAACAGTCCTCGGCGTCGGCGCGGCCAACCGCGCCGCGCAGCACCGCCATCACGTCGGCGGCGTGCTCGTCTAGGAGAGCCTGGAAGGGAGGCAATGCGGTCACCTGTGGGATTAAACGCTTCGGAGGGGCTGGGTGTGAGAGAGACGGGTGCCCCTCCGTCGGAACCCGCCGCTGGCAGCTTGCCCCAGGGTGCGGGCACAAGTTCCGTCGGAGGGGCACCCGTCTCTCTCCCGATCTAGGGTCCCGGGGATGGTTGATCTAGAGGAGACGGTTGCCCGCACGCTCGCCGAGGATCTTGGAGCTGGGGATGTGACTTCGGAGGCGACTGTCCCTCAGGGTGCTCGTGGTAGAGCACGGATCGTGCAGAAGGAGACTGGCGTTGTCTTCGGTCTTGCTGTGGTTGCCGAGACGATGCGCCAGTGCGGGGTGGAGGACATCGACAATCTGGTTGTCGAGGGGCAGTGGCGTGAGGACGTGCCAGCTGAGGTGTTGCTCGCCAGCGGTCCAGCCGTAGGCTTGCTTGCCGCCGAGCGGACTGCACTCAACTTCCTCGGCCACCTCTCTGGCATCGCCACCCTTACGGCGCGTTACGTCGAGGCGGTCGCCGGAACCGGTGCCGTCATCCTCGACACGCGCAAGACGACCCCGGGGCTGCGGGCTCTGGAGAAGGCGGCGGTGGCCGCCGGTGGGGGCAAGAACCACCGCATGGGGCTCTACGACGCGATCCTGATCAAGGAGAACCACATCGCCCTGGCGGGAAGTCTCGCCAAGGCCGTCTACGCCGCGCGCAACGCGCGTCCGGATCTGCCGGTCGAGGTCGAGTGCCGCACCGTCCTGGAGTCTGGCTACGCGTTGGGCACCGGCGCCGACCGACTGCTGCTCGACAACATGACCCTGGAGGAGCTGCGCGAAGCGGTCGCCCTGCGCGATGCCGAGCGCAGCGCCAACGGCCCGCCGCTGGAGGCCTCCGGCGGCGTCAGCTTGGAGACCGTGCGTGGGATTGCAGAAACGGGCGTCGACTACATCTCGGTTGGGGCGCTGACGCACTCCGCGCCGACGCTTGACTTCAGCATGCTGATCGAACCGGCATGAGGAGGACGGGTGCCCCTCCGACGGAACTTGTGAGCCCGCAAGGCGAGGGCGCCCTGGGCAAGCTGTCGGCGGCGGGTTCCGGCGGAGGGGCACCCGTCCTCCCTGCTTCACTTGAGCAGGCGGGAGAGGCGGCGGTCTTTGAGCACGCGGCCGCCGGTCTGCTCCTTTGGGCAGTAGTTGGTCTGGTGCTCGGCGAAGAAGACGGCCTCGATCGTCGTCCCGCAGCGCGGACAGGGCTCGCCCTCGCGCTTGTGGATCCGCAGCGGCATCGGCAGTTTGTCGGGTAGCTCCTCGCCAACCGTCTCCTCGTAATGAGCGATCGCGTCGCCGAGCACGTGCAGCGCGGCGTGCAGTCGCTCTACCTCCCCCCGATCCAGCTCGGAACCCTGTTTGAAGGGGGAGAGGCGGGCCTCCCAGAGGATCTCGTCGACCCAGGAACGGCCGATGCCGGCGATGTCACGTTGATGGCGGAGCAGCGGGTGCAGGTGCCGGGGCCGGCCGATCGCCGCGGCGAAGGCATCGAGCGGGGGCGGCGGCCAGGCTTCGGGCCCGAGCGTGGCGACGGCTTCGTCCGCTTCGACGGCGTCGGCTGCCAGCAGCTTGGCCCAGGCGCGCTGCTTGGTGCCGAACTCGCGCAGCCGCAGCTCGCGCCCGTCCTCGATCCCGACGAGCACCCGCGAGGCGCGGTCTTTGGGCGAGGCCCGTTTGTCGAAGACGCGCAACCTGCCGGCCGACATCAGGTGGATGAGGAGCGCCAGGTCGCCGAACTCGACGACCGGCATCTTGCCGACGCGCCGGATCGCCGTTATCTCGCGCTCGATCAGCTTTTCGAGCGGCGGGTCGAAGGTCTTCATCACGTTCATCCCAGGGGCCAGCGCCGATTCCACGGAAGCTCCCCGCAACGCGGCGTCGAGCCGCCGTACGGTGATCTCGACCTCCGGCAGCTCGGGCATGCCGAGAGAGTAGACTTCCGGCTAGTTCATTCGACTGGACTCAGGCCTAGGCCATGCCAGCGAACATAATGAGAGAGCTGCCGACGATCAACGAGCCGGTTCCGATGCTCGACCTCTCGCCAGGGGAGGTCGAGGAGATGGCGCGCGAGGTGCGCGAGCTGGCGCGCGAGCGCGACGCCGTCATCCTCGCCCACAACTACCAGGTGCCCGAGGTGCAGGACGTCGCCGACTACACCGGCGACTCGCTCGGCCTCTCGCGCAAGGCGGCCGAGTCGGGCGCCTCGGTAATTGCCTTCTGTGGCGTCCACTTCATGGCCGAGACCGCCTCGATCCTCTCCCCGCAGAAGACGGTCCTCATCCCCGACCTCGATGCCGGCTGCTCGCTGGCCGACGCGATCACCGCCGAGGAACTGCGCGAGTGGAAGGGCCGCCACAGCCCCGATGCCGTCGTCGTCATGTACGTCAACACCTCTGCCGAGGTCAAGGCGGAGACCGACTACTGCTGCACCTCCTCCAACGCGGTCAAGGTCGTCGAGCACATCCGGCGCGAGCACGGCCCCGATACCGAGATCCTCTTCGGCCCCGACATGTGGCTGGGTTCCTACGTCGAGCGCGAGACCGGTCGCTCGATGCACGTCTGGCCCGGTGAGTGCCACGTCCACGCCGGCATCCGGCCCGACGACATCAGGACGCAGCGAGCCGCCCACCCCGACGCCGAGTTCCTCGTCCACCCCGAGTGCGGCTGCGTGACCCAGGTGATGGAGTTCGTCGCCGCCGGCGAAGTCGACGAGGAGGGCGTGCACATGCTCTCCACCGGGCAGATGCTCGACTACGTGCAGAAGCGACCCGACGGCGAGTACATCGTCGCCACCGAGAACGGCATGCTGCATCCGCTCCAGCAGGCCGCTCCGGGGGCGAGCCTGATCGAGGCGAACCGGATGGCCTACTGCAAGTACATGAAGATGATCACGCTGCCGAAGCTGCGCGACGCCCTGCGCGAGATGAAGTTCGAGGTCAGCGTCCCGGCCGAGATCGCCGCGCGGGCACGGCTGCCGATCGAGCGCATGGTCGCGATCGGATAGCGCCAGATAAAGTCCGGCACATGGCCCAGGTGACGTCCGCGGACCCCATCGATCGCGAGCAGCTGCACGAGCTCGCGCAGCAGTTGCGTGTCGATTCGGTTCGCGCCGCGGCGGCTGCCAATTCCGGTCACCCGACCTCCTCGATGTCGGCCGCCGACCTGATGGCGGTCCTGCTGACGCGCTATCTGCGTTACGACTTCTCGGCGCCCGAGAACCGGGCGAACGACCACCTCGTCTTCTCCAAGGGCCACGCCTCGCCGCTGCTCTACGGCATGTACAAGATGGCCGGCGCGATCGAGGACGAGGAGCTGCTCACCTTCCGCGAGTTCGGCTCGCGCCTGCAGGGCCACCCGACGCCGGAAATCCCTTGGGTCGACGTGGCGACCGGCTCGCTGGGCCAGGGCCTGCCGATCTCGGTCGGGATCGCGCTGGCCGGCAAGCGGCTCGAGTCAGCGGACTTTCGCGTCTGGGTGCTCTGCGGCGATTCCGAGCTGGCCGAGGGCTCGATGTGGGAGGCGTTCGAGCACGCCGGCGTTGCCAGCCTCGACAACATGATCGCGATCGTCGACGTCAACCGGCTCGGTCAGCGGGGTCCGACGATGCACGAGTGGGACACCTCCTCCTTGGCGGCACGCGCCGCGGCCTGCGGCTGGGACGTGCAGGAGATCGACGGGCACGACTTGGAGGCGATCGATGCGGCCTACGCGCAGGCGCTCGCCGCCGGCGTTCCAGCGGTGATCTTCGCCCGCACCAAGAAGGGCTCCGGGGTGGCGGCGGTCGAGGACCAGCCGAACCAGCACGGCAAGCCCCTGGCGGACCCCGAGGGGGCGGTCGAGGAGCTGGGTGGCATCCGCGCTCTGCGGGTCGAGGTGCACTCGCCCCCGCAGGAGCAGCCATATGAGATCGCGCGGGTGCCGGTCGCGAAACCGACCTACGAGGTCGGCGAGAAGGTGGCGACGCGCGGCGCCTACGGCGACGCCCTTGCCTGGATCGGCTCGATCGACGAGAAGGTCGTCGCGCTCGACGGCGAGGTCGGCAACTCGACCTACGCCGAACGTTTCGCCGCCAAGCATCCGGACCGCTTCTTCGAGATGTACATCGCCGAGCAGCAGATGGTCGCCGCCGCGGTCGGCCTGCAGACGCGCGGCTGGAAGCCGTTCGCCTCGTCCTTCGGCGCCTTCCTCAGCCGCGCCTATGACTTCGTCCGCATGGCGGCGATATCCAATGCCGACCTGAAGCTCTGCGGCTCCCACGTCGGCGTCTCGATCGGCCCCGACGGGCCCTCGCAGATGGCGCTCGAAGACATCGCCTCGCTGCGTGCGGTCTTCGACAGCGTGGTGCTCTACCCGAGCGACGCCAACCAAGCGGTGCAGCTGCTCGACGCCATGCGCGAGCACCGCGGCATCAGCTATATGCGGACGACCCGCGAGGCGACGCCGGTGCTCTACGAGGCGGGCGAGAGCTTCGAGATCGGCGGCAGCCGCACGGTGCGCTCCAGCGATGCAGACCAGATCACCCTGATCGGTGCCGGGATCACCCTGCGCGAATGCCTCGCCGCCGCCGAGGAGCTCGCCGGCCGCGGAGTCACGGCGCGTGTGATCGACCTCTACTCGGTCAAGCCGGTGGACGCCGACGCCATCCTCGCCGCGGCGAGGGAGACCAAGGCACTCATCACTGTCGAGGACCACTGGGCCGAGGGGGGAATCGGCGAGACCATCGCCGGAGTCCTCGCCGAAGCCGCCGCAAGCACCCCGCTGGTGCGTCTAGCCGTCACCGGTCGTCCCAGCAGCGGCCCCCCCGAGGCACTCCTCGGCGCGGCCGGCATCGACGCCGCGAGCATCGTTTCCGCGGCGGAGAAAGTCGCGTAGCGCCACCCACTTTCCTGCCGTCGAGGCCCGCCCGGCGGTTGCGCGGTCTTCCGTGATTAGGCCTAAGGGTGTCGGGCGGCGCGCTCTCGAACATCGGCCTTCTGCTCGAGCGTCAGCGCCCCCGGATGTCCGTCGCCCGGCCACGGGGTGAGGATCAGCAGCAGGCGGGCATCGGACCGCGCGGCAACCGTGTGACGCTCGCCGGGGTCGAACTCGAAGAGGTGCCCGGCGCTTGCCGTGGCGCGCTCTCCGGCGAGCGTGGTGACCTCGACCTCTCCCTCGATGACGGCAAGCCGCGCCCGCTCGTGCACCTCATGCTCCTGCAGCTCCTCGCCGGCTGGGAGAAGGAGAACGATCGTCCGTGCATCGTCGGCCGAGGCGAGGATCCGCGGTTGGTGCGGCTCCCCCTCGATGGCCTTCAGATCCCAGTTCTGCATCGCCCGCCTTCTCTCAGCCCTGTAGTCGTTCGGTCTCGCGCCGAATCTCGTCCTCGCTGATCGGCTTGCGCCCATAGACGCCCCAAGCGTTTGCGGCGACCCCGACGCCCCAGCCGAGAATCGGGAAGATCGGCCAGAAAAAGCCACTGCCGGTCACAGCCCAGATGACGACGAGCATCGCGTTCACCGCGACGTATATGAAGATGTGAGCGCGAAAATCGCGCTTCTTCTTGAGCCGGGAGACGGCCTTTTCGCGCAACTCCTGCTCAGTTCTCACAGCAGCCTCCATGGCACTGTTCTATCAGCAGCGAGGCAGGGCGACAAAGAATATGAGCAGTCGCTGACAATAGGCTAGTCTTCTGCACATCCTTTGTGGGCAGGGTGTTGCGCGCGATGCGGTGCGCAGGAGTCACCCTGTGGCTGGAGAAGGATCCGCGAGCATGGCCAGAGCCAGAAAGAGCAAGAAGGGCGGCGAGCCGCCGGTGCCGCGCAACCGCAAGGGCGGTGCGCTGATCATCGAGATGCGCGACGTGACCAAGGTCTATCCCGGCGGCCACATGGCGCTGGACCGCGTTTCGCTGGCGATCGACCGCGGCGAGTTCGTCTTCCTCGTCGGCCCGACCGGCTGCGGCAAGTCGACCCTGATCAAGATGCTGATCCGCGAGCTCGAGGCGACCGACGGCAGCGTCCACATCGCCGGCCGCGACATCGGCGCGATGTCGGAGAAGAAAACGCCGCAGCTGCGGCGCAACATCGGCACCGTCTTCCAGGACTTCAAGCTGCTTCCCGACCGCACGGTCTACGACAACGTCGCCTACGCGCTGCAGGTGATCGGCGCCCACCGCGGCGAAATCCGCCGCCAGGTGCCGGAGATCCTCCGCCTCGTCGGCCTCTCGACCAAGCTGCACAGCTTCCCCGACGAGCTCTCCGGCGGCGAGCAGCAGCGCGTCTCGATTGCCCGCGCCTTCGTCAACCACCCACCTCTTTTGCTCGCCGACGAGCCCAGCGGCAACCTTGACCCGGTCACCTCGATCGGCGTGATGCAGCTGCTCTACCGGATCAACAAGACCGGCACCACCGTCGTCGTCGTCACCCACGACCGCGAGATGGTCGACAACATGCGTCGCCGCGTGATCGAGCTGTACGAGGGCCGTGTCGTCCGCGACGAGGTCAGCGGCGGCTACACCGAGGAGTCGACGTCCGAGTTCGGCCTGCGCATGCGGGCCGAGATGGGTGTCGGCCCCGAGGGGCAGACCAACGGCCACGCCCACGACTCGCTCTTTTAGATGTCGCGACTTCTCTTCTTCACTCAGGAGGCTTTCCGGGCGCTGCGCCGCAACGGCGCGCCGAGCATGGCGGCGATCGTCACCACCGTCGTCACGGTGATCCTGCTCGGGGTGCTGATCCCGATCTTCCAGACGACGCAGGCCAAGAGCGATCAGGTCCGCGACAGCCTCGAGTTCCGGGTCGCGATCTTCGACGATGCCACTCAGCCCGAAATCGCCAAGCTGGAAGACCAGTTGCTGGCGATCCCGCACGTCGCCTCGGTGAGGCTGATCAGCAAGTCCGAGGCGCTGCACGAACTGACCGAAGACCTGGGCAAGAAGAAGAGCAGCGAACTGCTGACCCAGCTGCACTCGAACCCGCTGCCGGCGAACTTCGAAGTCAAGGCCGACGACGCCGGCAACCTCGACTCGGTGCGGGCGGCGGTGACGCCACCCGGAGCGAACGGCAAGCCGCAGCCGATCTCGCCGATCGTCCAGGACGTATTCGACCGTCAGGAAGATTCGAAGAAGATCGAGCAGGTGACGAGCGCGCTGAAGATCGTCCTGACCGTGATCACGGCGCTGCTGATCATCGCCTCGCTGATGCTGGTCGGCAACACGATCCGGCTCTCGATCTACACCCGTCGCCGCGAGGTCGAGGTGATGCGCCTGGTCGGGGCCACCCGCTGGTTCATCCGCTGGCCCTTCATGATCGAGGGGGTCGTGGTCGGCTTCTTCGGCGGCCTGGTGGCCATACTGATCCTGTGGCTGGGCAAGCTGACGATCGTCGACCCCCTGAGCAACAGCATCGGCTTCCTCGCCGCGCAGAACAGCACCACGCTCTCCTTCCCGGCTCTGGTCGCGATTCTCTTCGCCGCCGCGGTGCTGGTTTCGGCGGTCGGCTCCGGCGTCACCCTGCGTCGCTTCCTCAAGGTCTGAAGTCCGCGTGAGGGCTGCGCGGACGCTGGGCCTCGCGGCTGCGTTCCTCGTCGTGCTCGCCGCCGGGCTCTGGATCGGCGGCCACCCGGCGAAGATGCCACCTTCCCTGCGCGATCTCTTCGTCGACGAATCGGCCGGGCTGACTGCGGAAGCAACCGAGCTGATCGAAGACAACTACTACCGCCCGGTCTCGCAGGGCAAGCTGATCGACTCCTCGCTGCAGGGCATGGTGCGGGGACTGCGGCGGCGCTACGGCGACCGCTTCTCCGACTACTTCTCGCCAGAAGCGCTGGCCCGCTTCAACGAGGAAATCGAGGGGCATTTCTCGGGGATCGGGCTCAGCGTGACCGGGGTCAAAGAGGGCTTGCGGGTCGAACGCGTCTTCAAGGGCTCGCCGGCCGATGCTGCCGGGATCGAGGTCGGCGACACGGTCATCTCGGTCGACGGACGCTCGATCGCCGGTCTCGACTCCAACGCCGCCACCGACTTGATCAAAGGTCCTGAAGGGTCTGAGGTGACGGTTGGGGTGCGTGGTCCAAAGGGCGGCAAGACGCGGCAGGTGCGCCTCACCCGTGCCCAGATCTCACTGCCGGTCGTGAGCAGCAAACTTGAGACCGTGCACGGCCGGAAGCTCGGCTACGCGCGGCTTGCGACCTTCAGCGAAGGCTCAAGCCTGGCGCTGCGGCAGGCGGTGCGCAAGCTGCAGGGGCAGGGCGCCCACGGGCTCGTGCTCGACCTGCGCGGCAACGGCGGCGGTCTGCTGGAGGAGGCGGTGCTGAATGCCGGCATCTTCCTGCCCAAGGGGGAAACGGTGGTCTCGACCGACTCGCGCAGCCAGGGCCACGCCGTCTACAAGACGAAGGGCGGCAACCTGCCGTCGCTGCCGATCGTCGTCCTGATCGACCGCAATACCGCCTCGGCGGCCGAGATCCTCGCTGCGGCGCTGGCCGACGACGCCGGTGCGAAGACGGTCGGCACCCGCTCCTACGGCAAGGGCGTCTTCCAGCAGGAGATCGACCTCTCCAACGACGGTGCGCTGAAGCTGACCGTGGGGGAGTACTTCACGCCGGACGGCACCAACCTGGCCGGCAAGGGCATCCACCCCGATGTGCGAGCCCCCGACCTGCCGGGGACGAGCCGCGACGAGGGCCTCGAACGGGCCCTCGAAGTGCTGGCAGCCGAAGAACCATGAGTTCCGGTGCGCCTTACGTGTCCTATGCAGACATAAAGCGCACCGGAAGGTGGGGCGGGTGAGCGAGCGCGACTGGCGCTACCACCGCGAGCGGCAGCGGGGGCGCGGTCGCCGCCAGGCCGAGCCGAAGACGGCCCGCGAGGCGGTTGAGGCGCTGCTGCGCGAAGAGCTGGACGGTCGCGGCTTCCGTGCCTCGCTCGAGCTCGAGGCGACCGAGGCGGGCGCCGTGGCGGAGTCGCGCAGTGGGCCGCGCCGCGACCTGACCGATCTGCCCACCTTCACCGTCGACCCGGCGACGGCACGCGACTTCGACGACGCTGTCTCGGCACGGCGCGAGGCCGGCACGACGCGACTCTGGATTCACATCGCCGACGTCGCCGCCCACGTGCCGCCGGGCTCGCCGCTCGATCGCGAGGCGCTGCGTCGCGCCAACAGCACCTACGCGCCGGGTGCGGTCGAGCCGATGCTGCCGCACGCGCTCAGCGAGCAGGCTTGCAGCCTGGCGCCGGGGGTGGAACGGCTGGCGGTGACGGCGGAGGTCGAGCTCGGCGCAGACGGACGCCCCGGCGCCGCTGCCTTCTACCGCAGCCGCATCCGCTCCGACGCACGGCTCGACTACGACGAACTCGATGTCGTCTTCTCGGGCCGGGCGGAAGCGCCGGAGGTGGTTGCCGAGTCGGTCGCCGTCGCCCGCGAGGCCGCGGCCGCCCTGGGCGAGCGACGCGGCGCCACCAGCCTCGACGTCGAGTCCTTCGAGCCCGAGTTCCGCTTCGACTCGCGCGGGAACGTCGTCGCCGCCCACGGCGTCGCCCAGACCGAGTCCCACCGGCTGATCGAGGGGCTGATGATCCTCGCCAACGAGAAGGTGGCGCAGCTCTTGGAGCGCAAGCGGGTGCCGGCGATCTACCGGGTCCACGCCCGGCCGGATCCGCCGCGGATAGAAAACCTGATCGCGCAGCTGCACGCGCTCGAAGTGCCGACGCCGCCGCTGCGCGGTACGCCGTCGCCGAGCCAGGCGGCTGAGCTGGCGGCGGAAGCGAGCCGGCTGGTGACCAAGGAGGCGGCGCGACGCGGGCACGGCCGCGCCGCGTATACATCGCTCGTGTTGCGTTCCCTCAAACAGGCCTCCTACAGCGAGCGCAACAGCGGCCATGCCGGGCTCGGCAGCGCTGCCTATTGCCATTTCACCTCGCCGATACGGCGCTACCCGGACCTGATCGTCCACCGTGCCCTGCTGGCGACGCTGGGAGAGGGCGAGCCGGCTCCAAGTCCCGCTGAAGTGCGTGAGGTCGCGTCGCATTGCAGCGAGCGGGAGCGTGAGTCGATGAAGGTCGAGCGCCGGGCCGACGACATCTGCGCCGCCTTCCTGCTCGAGCGCGAGTTGCGCGAGCGCGGCGCGGAGACCCCGTTCGAGGGTGAGGTCTCGGGCCTGATCAGGGCCGGTGCCTTCGTCGGCTTCCGCGGCGAGCTCGGCGACGTCTACGAGGGCTTCCTGCCGGCCCGCCGTTTCGGCGGTGCCGAGCGCTTCGAGCTGGACGAGAGCGAGACGGCGCTGGTCGGCCAGGAGTCGAAGCGCAAGCTGCGGCTCGGCGATCCGATATCCGTCCAGGTGAGCGGGGTCGAAGCGGCACGGGGTCGCGCCGACCTGGAGCCGGCGGGGGACTGAGCCGTGGCCAAGAAGGGGAAGAAAAAACGCGATCCGGCCTCGGGCGACGTAGCCACCAACCGCCGTGCCCGGCACAAATTCGAGTGGATCGAGAGAGTCGAGGCCGGCATGGTGCTGCGCGGTTCCGAGGTCAAGTCATTGCGCAACGGCAAGGCGCAGATGACCGATGCCTACGCGGTGATAAACGACGGCGAGGTCTGGCTGCGCAACCTCCATATCCCGCCATATGAGCCGGCTAGCCGCGATAACCACGAGCCGGAGCGACCGCGCAAGCTGCTCCTGCACCGGGCCGAGATCGAGCGTCTCGTCGGCAAAACCGCCGAGCGCGGGCTGACCCTGATTCCGACTCGGATCTACTTCAAGGGGGCGCGGGCGAAGGTCGAGCTGGCGCTGGCACGGGGGAAGGAGGGGCGCGACCGGCGCCGCGAGATCGCGGACCGGGACGTGCGCCGCGAGGTCGAGCGCGAATTCAAGGGCAGAATGAGGTAGCTTCGCGGTATTGAGGTCCAATGGCTGACTTCGTGAGCGACAACGTCCAATACTTCGTCGCCGGGCTGGTGGTGGCGATCCTGCTCTTGCTGCTCGTGATCAGCATCGTCCAGCGGCGCAGCAAGGACCAGCATAAGAAAAGCGATGCCGGCAAGCCGGCATCGCCCCCACCGCCGCCTTTGGCGCCACAGTCGGCCCAACCGCAGGCGGGACAAACGGGCGCTCCCCCTACCGCGGCGCCACCGCCGCCCTCGGGCAAGCCGCTGAGCGCCAAGGAGAAGCGCAAGCAGGCTCGCCTGCAGCAACGTTCCGCTCGCGCCGAGCATCGCAAGCGCAGCCAGGAAGAAGCGAAGCGGCGCCGCGAAGAGCGGGCGAGGAAACGAGCCGGGCGTCGCGGCAAGCCGGGTCGGGGCAGCCGCACCGGGCGTCGCGGCAAGAAAGAGGCGGCGAAGGCCGAGCGGGAGCTCGCCGCGGCTCGCGCCGCGCAGGAGCGGGCGCGGTACGAGCAGGAGAGCGCAGCTACCGCTCAACCGCCGCCGGCTCCGCCGGCCCAGCCGTTTGCCCAGCCGCAGCCTCAGGTCGTTCCACCACCCGCCGTGCAAGCCGTACCTCCGCCTGTACCTCCGCCTGCCGCGGTACCGCAGCCACAGTCGCCGCCCCCCGTGCCTTCGCAGGCGCCACCGGGCGCACCGCCGCTCACGCCAGGGGGATACGACCCGGCCGTGGCCGAACAGCGCGTTCACGACAAGGTCGCCGAAATCCAGCGCGAGGAGGAGCGGATCCGCTCCGAGGCGGATCGGCGCATCGAGGAGGCGGAGCGACTTCAGCGTGAGGCCGAGGCACGGCGGGCGCAAGCCGAGACCGGGCAGACGACGCAGAGCATGGCTGCGCCCCCGCCCCCTGCCGCGCCGGCGCCCGACCTTCAGACGGCCGAACAGCGTCTGCAGCAGGGACGCGAAGCGCAGGAGCGCTCGCTCGCCGAAGCGCAAGAGCGCCTGCGCCAGATCGAGGAGCGCACCAAAGCCGCGGAACGGCGTGCAGCGGAGGCCGAGCGCCTTGCGCAGCTGAAATCGCAGGAGGAGGAGCGCCGGCAGCGCCTGCGTGAGATCGAGGAAAGCGTCGCCCAGGCCGAGGAGCGCGCCCGCGAGGCGGAGCGCCGGGCCGAAGCAGCGGAGCGGGCCGTGCTCGGTTCCGTGCATGGTGGAGAAGCCGCCTCGCTGAATCCCCAGCCCCTGCCTCCAGAACCTCCGCCGGAGCGCTCACCGCAGTTGGACACCCCGCAACCGCCTCCGGCGCCCACGCCTCAACCACCGACTCCTGAGCCTCCGCCGCCCGCGCCGGACCAGCCCGGCCCGCCGCCGGCGCCACCACAGCCCGAGCCGCAGCCGGGTCCACCGATGCCGCCCCAGCCCGCACCGCCCTCTGCGGCGCAGACCGGGGAGACGATCGAACTCAACAACATCAGCTTCGAGCAGCTCAGGGCCCAGGGGCTCTCCGTGACCCAGGCGACTCGCCTGCTTGCGCACCGCGAGCGAGTCGGTCGTTTTCAGTCGATCGACGAACTGGACGAGATTCCCGGCCTGCCGCGCGAGTTTGCCGAAGACCTGAAGCGGCGTTCTCGCGTTTAGCAAGCGTTCGGGCGACCGCGGTGGTCCCCCGTGGGTGCCGGGGTTCGCTTCGCTGACGCTCCGCTCACTATGTTGGAGCCGCTTCGCGGCAAGAATCACTCGCCGGTGCGCCGCTTCGCGAGGCACCCCCGGAGGACCACCGCGGTCGCCCAGCCCGGTTCAGCGTTCGTACTGCTCGATCAGCTTGAGCCAGATCTCGCTGCGCGTGGGGTAGGCAGCTACCGCGTGGCGTAGTCGATCGAGGGGCACTTCTCCCACGATTGCGATCGTTGCTGCGTGGAGAAAGTCGGCGGTCTCGAAGCCGGTGAAGGTGGCGCCGACGATCATCTGCTTGCTTTGGTCGATGACGAGGCGGGAGGTTCCTCCCGTTTCCTTCCCTTGGAAGCTGGCACCGGCCGTGCCGTCGGTGGGGACGTCGACCCCGCGGGCATCGATTCCTGTCTCTTCGGCCTGGGCAAGCGTCTTGCCGATGGCCGCGACCTGGGGATCGGTGAAGGTGACGCGCGGCGAGCCGATGTCTTCGGCGATCGACTCGACCCTGCGGCCGAGCACGTTCTCGGCCGCAACCCAGGCTTGGTACTTGCCCATGTGGGTGAAGAGGGCGCGACCGTTGACGTCGCCGACGGCGTAGAGCCACTCGCGGCCTCTCACCCGAAGTCGCTCGTCGGTTGGGAGGAAGCCGTGCTCGCCTGGCTCGACCCCGACCGAGTCGAGGCCGATCTTCTTGGTGCGGGGGACGCGGCCGATCGCTACCAGGAGCTCCTCCGCCTCTGCGCGGCTGCCGTCGTTCAGCTCGACCACGACCCCGGCGCCACCGGAGGAGACCCGCTCGGCGAGCACCCCCGTCCGCACGTCGATCCCGTAAGAATTCCCCAGCGAGGCAGCGACCTGCTCGCCGGCGAACGGCTCCTCGCGCGGGAGCAGATGATCCTCGCCCTCGACCAGGGTGACGGTGGTCCCGAGCGTGGACCATGCTTGAGCGAGCTCCGAGCCGACCGGGCCGCCGCCGAGGACGATCATGCTCTCCGGCACCAGTTTGGAGGTCGTCGCATCGCGGTTGTTCCAGGTTCGAACCGAGTCGAGGCCGTCGCTGGGCGGCATCGCCGCGCCGCTACCGGTCGCTACCACCACGGCCTGGCGAGCGATCAGCGTCTTCTCACCGACGACGACCTGCCGCTCGCCGTCGAGCCGTCCCTCGCCGCGAAACAGCTCGATGTCGCGTTCCTCCAGCCAAGGCAACTGGCCGGAGTCGTCGAGGTCGTGGATCACCTCGTCACGGCGATCGAGGACCGCCTGTGGGTCGAGGTCACCGCTGACCGCGGCGGCGATTCCAGGTACACGGCGTACCTCAGCCAGCAGCTCGCCAGGGCGAAGTAGAGCCTTCGACGGCATGCAGGCGTAATAGGAGCACTCGCCGCCGACCAGGTGGCTCTCGACGATCGCCACCGAGAGCCCGCCGTCGGCAAGGCGCCCCGCGCAGACCTCGCCCGGCGCGCCGGCGCCGATCACGATCGCGTCGAATTCTTTCTTGCTCATTTGGGCATCCCTACCCGGCACCGTACAATCGATGTCACATAGCACGGGGGCGACAGGCTTCGATCTGGTCGATCCGTGCGAACGGTTGCAGGTCGAGGTTGCCGGAGGCCTCGTTAAACCCCGGCACCAACCAATACGTGCGGACCATGAGTTCGCCCTCGCTGCTTAGTTAGATCTAAGTGAGTGAGAGTCGGCCCTCTCCCGCCCGCGGAGGGGGGCACCGGCTTCAATTGCGGGCTTACCCGGGCGGATCGCCCCGTCCGCCAGGGGACATTTCAGAGGGCTTTATCTCCCGCAGTGCCCGCCGGCGCGGACCCCGGGAGACGAGAATCAAGCGCCGGCTAAACCTGTAGAAGCCTTCGCGCTACGGCCAGACACGCCGGTTCGATTCCGGCCGCCTCCATCGAGCATGAACCGGTATGTCGCCTTTTTGAGGGGAATGAACCTGGGTGGCCGTCGGATCACCAACGACGACCTGCGCTCGCATTTCGAGGCGCTGAAGTGCAAGGAGGTCGCCACCTTCCGCGCCAGCGGAAACGTGATCTTCGCGGTGGACGGTAAGTCGCCGGCGAAGCTGACCGTAAGACTCGAAGACGGCCTCGCCGACGCGCTCGGCTATGAGGTGCCGGTCTTCCTGCGCTCGGCGAAGGAATTGCTCGCGGTCGCCGCGCACGAGCCATTCGAGGCGAAGGCTCTCGACGCCTCAGCCGGCAAGCTTCAGATCGCGCTGTTGACGAAGAAGCCGGCGGGGGAGGCGGTTGAGAGGGCGAGCGCCCTCTCAACCGAGGCCGACCGCCTGGCGGTGGAAGGTCGCGAGCTCTACTGGCTGCCGCAGGGACGCATGTCGGACTCCGAGCTCGACCTCAAGGCCCTCGCCACAATCCTCGGGTCGATGACGATCAGAACCAAGGGCACGATCAACCAGATCGCCGCGAAACATTTCGGTTAATCGTTCGGGGCCCTATCCGCGATGGCCGAGGTTACGCATTGCCCGCAGACGCAACTCCATATAGAGCGTTGCGCCTGCCCAGCCCACCGGCACCAGGATCCAGGCCGGAGCGCCAAAGACAAAAACCGCAATGGCGACGATCACGGCCATCACCATGCCAGCGCCGAACGCGCCGTGCCGGGCCAGTGCAAGTCGTTCCATCAACTCCACACCATGATGATAAGTGCGATGACCGACAGAGGCAAAAACGTTTCGAACCCGGCTCCGATCCCTTCGTTGACGCTATGGGACACGACCTCCGGGGGGTTGTCTTGGGAGAGGGCTTGGGCCGCCCGGAAGCCACTGCCGTACGCCATGCCTCCGCCGAGGACAGAAAAGGCGGCAATGAACGCTTCAAGGATCTCTCTCGCGGGACTCGGGTCGACCGGAGCCATGGAAGCCACCGTAGGCCTCGGCGACGCACGAGTGGCGCGCCAAATGAAAATTCTTCGCTACGACTTCCTTGCGATTGACGCCGAAAGCTGGGGTGGGGTGCTGAGGGTCTGGAAGACGACGCAATAACGCTCGGTCAGCTTCAGCAAGGTTGCGAGAGCTTCCTCGCCTGCGTCGGTGTCGAGATCGAAGTCGAGGCGGATCGTGCGGAAGCCGACCGGGGCGTCGCGGTCGACGGCCAGGGTGCCGCGGAAGTCGAGCTCGCCCTCGGCACGGACGCTGCCCGACTCGACCGAGATCCCGAGCGAGGTGGCGACTGCGCGCAGGGTCACGCCGGCGCAGGCGACCAGAGCCTCGAGCAGCATGTCGCCCGAGCAGAGCAGGGTGCCGTCGCCACCCGAGGCGGGGTGCAGGCCCGCCTCGGCGAGGGCCCGGCCGGTGTCGACCGAGCAGGAGATGCCGTCGCCGAGGCTGCCGCTCGCCTTCAGCGTGACCATGGCCGCCTCGGGCTCCTGCTCGTAGCGCTGCTTGAGCGGCGCCTGGGTGGCTTTGAGTCTCTCGCGGTCCATCGCCTGAGGGTACGCGTGTCAGCACAGTAGGTTCATCCCGTGGGCGATGTCTTCCTCCTTGCATTCCTCGCTGCGCTCTACCCAACGTTGCTTGCGGCGACGACGGTGATGCTGCTGCTGCCGCACCCCAAGCGGCTGCTGCTCGGCTACCTGGGCGGCGCTGCGATGACCAGCGTCACGCTCGGCCTCATCGTCGTCCTCACCCTGCGCCACGCGGGCTTGACGAAGACGACGCAGGCGACGCTCGGGCCCGGTGAGGACATCGCCCTCGGTTGCCTGGCGCTCGCGATCGCCTTCGTGCTGCGTTCGGGGCGCGATCGGAAGCTGGTCGAGCGCCGCCGCGAGCGCAAAGCGGCCAAGGGCAAGGAGAAGACGGGCCCGCCACGCTGGCAGCAAGCCCTCGGCCGCGGCTCGGCCCGGACCACCTTCGTCGTCGGCGCGTTGCTCACCCTGCCGGGCGCCACCTACATCACCGCCCTCTACCGGATCTCCGACGAGAACATCTCCGACCCACTCACCGTCCTCACCGTTCTCGCCTTCAACGCGATCATGCTGATGCTGCTCGAGATCCCGCTGCTCGCCTACACCTTCGCCCCGGATTGGACCCCGAAGGCGATTGAGCGCTTCAAGGCCAAGCTGAGCGAACGCGGCCGCATCTGGGGCATACGAATCGCCGCAACCCTAGGCCTCCTAATGATCGCCCGCAGTGTCATCACCCTGCTTACGTGAGAGCCCACCCCGGTAGGGCTGAAACGTCTTGTACTTTTTCGTCGAGGCCTCCGGGCGCCAGCACGCAAGCGACACACCGAAAAAGTTAAGTGGAAGCTCTGCCGGGGTGGGCTCCAAGCCGACTCTCGTAACGTAGACGCCGATGGCGATCGCCACCGCAACCTCCCTCGACGTCCACATGGGCGGCAAGCTGCTGTTCGAAGGTGTCTCGTTCAAGCTCGAGCCGCGCGAGCGGATGACCCTCTCCGGTCGCAACGGCGCGGGCAAGTCGACCCTGCTGCGCATGCTGGCAGGCGAGCTCGCGCCGGACGCGGGCAGCCTGGTCTTGCAGAAAGGCGCTCGCGTCGCCCTGCACGACCAGCGCCCGCCGCGCGAAACAGAGACCTCGCTCGGCGAGTACGTCTTCTCCGGCCGTACCGAGATGCTGGAGACGGAGGCGGAGCTCCAGCGCCTGGAGGCGGCGATGTCGGCCGGAGAAACCGGCGAGGGGACACTGGATGCCTACGCCTCCGCCCAGCAGCGCCTCGAGCACGGCGGCGGCTACCGTTGGCGCGACGGCGTCCTATCGGTGCTGCGCGGCCTCGGCTTCGACGGCGAGGAGGCCGGGCGCTCCCTGGCGACGTTCTCCGGTGGCGAGCTGACCCGGGCCTCGCTGGCGCGGGCGCTGGCGACCCGGCCCGACCTGCTGCTTCTCGACGAGCCGACCAATCACCTCGACATCCCCTCGCTGGAGTGGCTGGAGCGCTACTTGCGCGACCTCGATGCCGCCGTCGTCCTCGTCGCCCACGACCGCTGGTTCCTCGAGGCGGTCGGCACCTCGGTGCTGGAGCTTGAGGCAAAGCGGGCACGCTTCTTCGCCGGCCCCTGGCACGCCTGGCGCAAGGAGCAGGCGGCCCGCGAGATCGCACGCGGCAAGGCGATCGAGCGCCAGGAGGCCGAGATCGAGCGCATGGAGCGCTTCGTCGAGCGCTTCCGCTACAAGGCGACGAAGGCGCGGCAGGCGCAGTCGCGGTTGAAGCAGATCGACAAGATCAAGCGTGACGGGGCCGAGGCGGAGCAGCGCGACCGCCGCAACCTGCGCTTCTCCTTCGTCCAGCCCGAGCGGCCCGGCCGGATCGTGCTCAAGCTCGTCGGGGCGCGGATCGAGGTGCCGGGCCGGATCCTGCTCGCCGACGCCCGGCTCGAAATCGAGCGCGGCGAGCACGTCGTCCTCGTCGGCCCCAACGGCGCCGGCAAGACGACCCTGATCGAGACCCTCGCCGAGCGTCGCGAGCTTGTCGCCGGCTCGGTGCGGCTCGGCCACAACGTCAAGGTCGGCTACCTCTCCCAGCACGCCGACACGGCGGCGGGGGAGGGGACCGTGCTCGACGCGGCGCAGCGCCAGACCGGCCTCAGCGGTCAGAAGGCACGCGACCTGCTCGGCAACTTCCTCTTCTCCGGCGCCGATGCGCAGAAGCAGCTCGGCGATATCTCCGGCGGTGAGCAGCGGCGCCTCTCGCTGGCGATCCTGGTCGCCTCCGGCGCCAACGTGCTGATCCTCGACGAGCCCACCAACCACCTCGACATCGAGAGCCGCGAGGCGCTCGAGGACGCTCTCTCGGCATTCGAGGGGGCGGTGGTCCTCGTCTCCCACGACCGCGCTCTGCTGGAGGCCGTCGGCACCCGTACCCTCGTCTGCGAGGACGGTGCGCTGCGCAGCCACCCGACGGGTTGGGCCACCTACCAGCGAGAGCGCGACGAACAGGAAGCCGCCACCGAGGCAACAGCGCAGGCAACCAAGCCTCCCCCCGTGGCCACCAACCGCAACGCCGGCCGCGCGGCGAAGAAAGCGGCGCGCAAAGCGGGCCGCCTCGCCGAGCGGATCGAGCAGGCGGAGGCCGAGCTGCGCGAGCTGGAGGGGGAGCTTGCCGACCCTGAAGCCTGGTCGAGTCCTGGCCGGGCTGAGCGGGCCGAAGCGCGGCACGCCGCGGCGAAGCAGGCGGTCGTCGAGCTCTACGAGCAGTGGGAGGCAGCCGAAACCGAGGTGGAGGGCTGAGCCAGGCTGACCAGCGTTCCCTTGCCGGGGGCGAGGGTGATGTTGCGGACCTTTACCTTTTCCGGCTTCGGATCGGGGGCGCTGAGCTCGGCCCGCTCGAGGATCGCGCGCAGGACGATCCGCATCTCGTATTCGGCGAAGGCGGCGCCGATGCAGCGCCGCACGCCGCCGCCGAACGGGATCCAGGCGTAGGTGTCCGCCTTGCCCTCGAGAAAGCGCTCGGGGCGGAACTCCTCCGGGCTGGGGAAGAGGTCCTCGCGGTAGTGCAGGGCGGCGATCGCCGCCATCACGAAGGTCCCGGCCGGGAGCTCGTAGCCGCCGATCGACTTCGGCGCGGTCAGCTTGCGTGCCACGTCGACGATCACCGGACGCGTCCGCAGCGTCTCCTTGATCGTCGCGTCGAGGTACTCGTCGCCGGCGCCGAGCGAATCGCGCAGCTTGGCGAGCACCCGCGGGTTACGCAGCAGGCGCTCCATCGCCCAAGCGAGGCCGGTGGCCGTGGTCTCGTGTCCGGCGCCGAGGATCGTCACCAGCTCGTCGCGCAGTTCGGCATCGCTCATCGGGCTGCCGTCGTCGTGGCGGGCTTCCATCAGCAGCGAGAGGACATCGTCGGCCTCCGCTCCGCCGCCGGCCAGCTCGGCCCGGCGCAAGGCGATCTCCTCGTAGACGAAGGCGTCGAGCGCTTCGCGGGCCGCGAGGAAGCGTGCCCAGGGGCTCCAGCGGCCGAAGTCGCGGCGTAGCGGCGGCAGCGCGGTGACCAGGCTCAGCCGCCCGGCGAAGTTCTCGATCAGGTGCTCGAAACGGCGCAGTCGCTCCTCGTCGTGGACGCCGAAGACGGCGCGCATGATCACCGCCAGCGTGATCCGCTGAGTATGGGGGCGCAACGCGAACGGCTCGTCGACCGGCCAGCTCTCCATCTCGCGCAGGGTCGTCTCGCGGATCAGCTCGCCGTAGCGCTCGATCCGCTCGCCATGGAAGGGCGGAAGCAGCAGCTTGCGCTGGCGCATATGGGGCGCCTCGTCGAGGGTGAGGACCGAATTCGGGCCGAGCGCCGGCTCGAGCACGGTTGCGTTCGCCTCGCCGGCGTGTGCCTGCTCCGGAGAGGTCGTAAAGAGCTCTTTGACCAGCGCCGGCTCGGCAACGTAGACGAGTCGCCGGTAGAACGGAAAGGAAATGGTGAAGATGTCGCCGTAGCGGCGCTGGAAGCGGATCAGAAAGCCGAGCGGGTCGCGCGCGTAGAGGCCGACCTGGGCGAAGGCGGGGAGCCTGGTGCCGGGTGGGAAGCGCGCTGGCGCCATTGCTGCCGGGGGACGGGAGATCGTCGCCTGCTCCATCGGAGCGCACCTTACGCGAAAACTGGCTAGTCAGCCAGGAAGGTCAGAAGACGATGGTTCGATCTCCGTCGAGCAGTACGCGATCGTCGAGGTGGGCGTTCACCGCCCGCGCGAGGACGAGGCGCTCGATGTCGCGACCGATCCGCATCAGGTCGTCGATCTCGTCGCGGTGGCTGACCCGGGTCACGTCCTGATCGATGATCGGGCCCGCGTCGAGCTCCTCGGTGACGTAGTGGGCGGTGGCGCCGATCAGCTTGACGCCGCGCTCGTGGGCGCGGGCGTAGGGATCGGCGCCGATGAAGGCGGGCAGGAAGCTGTGGTGGATGTTGATCGCCGGCGCCGCGACCCGGGCGAGGAAGTCGGCGGAGAGGATCTGCATGTAGCGGGCGAGGACGAGCAGATCGATCTCGCCGGCGAGCAGCTCCAGGATCTGCTCCTCCGCCGCGCCCCTCTCGCCCCCGGCAACCGGCACGTAATGGAAGGGGAGGCCGAGCGAGGTGACCTGGTCGGCGTGGTCGGAGTGGTTGGATACGACCGCGACGATCTCAGCGCCCAGCTCGCCGCTGCGCCAGCGCCAGAGCAGGTCGGAGAGGCAGTGGTCTTCGCGCGAGACCATGATCGCCACGCGCTTGCGTTCGCTCGACTCGGCGAAGTGGTGGTCCATCTGCAGAGGCTCCGCGATCTCCTTCTCGAAGCGACGGTAGAGCGCCTCCAGCTCGCCCTCGGGGGCGGGGTCGAAGGCCATTCGCATGAAGAAACGTCCCTCGTGGCTCGAGTGCTGGTCGGCGTCGACGATGTTGCGACCGGCGTCGGCGAGGAAGCCGCTGACGGCGGCGATGAGACCGGGCTGGTCGGGGCAGGCGAGCAGCAGGCGCGAGGTGGGGGGCTGGCCGGAGATGGCGGAATGATGCGGGTTTTCCCGCAGGATCGCTTTCAACGATCGAAGCTGGGACTTGCGATTCACGCCTGCGCTGGTGCGGAACCGCACGCACTATGTGAGCTCTGTGAGCGCGATCACCCTACGCCGCCCGGAACCTCGCCACGGTTCCGCGCTTGCTCACAAAACGCACATATTCCATAGCCGTCCTTTCAATCGCTCTCGCCGTGCCGGCCGCGGCGATCGCAGCTCCGAGCGGAGAGGCGGTCCCTGCCCGGATCGGCTTGGCCGATGCGAAGCCGGCTTTGCCCTTGTTCAGTTTCGGCAAGAGCCTGCGGGCCGAGATGCGGAAAGCAGCTCACCGCATCCAAGCAGCCCGCCGCGCGAAAGCCCGCCGCGAACAGCGCGAAGCCTTCGCAACCCTGCCGGGCGGCGTCTCGCAAGCGACCCTCGACGCGATTGGCGCCTGCGAGTCTGGCGGCGACCCGACGGCCGTCTCCTCCGACGGCAGCTACCGCGGCAAGTACCAGTTTGACTACGGAACCTGGGAATCGATCGGCGGCTCCGGCGATCCCGCCGCTGCTCTCGAAGCCGAGCAGGACTATCGCGCCGCCCTGCTCTATGCGCAGTCGGGTTCCAGTCCCTGGCCGATCTGCGGCTGATCGTCAGCTAGCGGAGGAGCGCAGGTGCTCCCGGGAAGGCCACCGGGTGTCCCCCCGCCGGAACTTGTGAGCCGGCGGGATCTGCGCCCTCGCGAGCGATTCGACGCGGGTTCCGCCGGGGGGACACCCGGTGGCCTTTCTACGATGACGCCATGAGTGACGAGGCAGTGCCCGCACCGGATCCGACGGGGCCGACTCGAAAGCTTCCGGAAGAGGCGATAGCGGAGGCGAAAGTGCGGGCTCCTACGCGAGGGAATCGGAAGCTGGAGCAGTTCCTGGATGCGGTCAACGGCGACGAGCAGGTTCGGACCTGGTGGTACATGGCGCAGGTCCATGCCGAACGGCTTGGCATGTCGGACCACTCGTGGGTCCATACGCAGATCGTCCTGAACATCGCCCTGCGCCTGCTGCGATTGCTGGTCAAGGGTGGGGTTGAGCCGGCTGTCATTGTCGATCATGGGATGTCGGCTCGTGATGCCGAGGTCGTGGTGGCCGGCGGGGCGCTGCTGCACGACGTAGGCATGTCGATTCACCGAGCCGACCATGAGGCGTACAGCTTGTTCTTGGCCGACGGCGCTTTGGAGAGGCTGCTTGCGGGCTCATACAAGGAGCCGAAGCGGACGATCGTCGCGGCGGAGATCCTGCACGCGATCATCGGCCACCGCCGTCGCGGCGAGCCCTACACGCTCGAGGCCGGCGTCGTCAGGGTCGCCGACGCCCTTGACATGGCGCAGGGGCGGACCCGGATCCCGCTGGAGGCGGGCCAGGAGGGGATCCACTCGATCTCCGCTGCTGCCGTCGACGAGGTGCGGATCGAAGCGGGGGAGGAGCGGCCGGTGAGGATCGAGATCGAGCTCAACAACTCGGCCGGGATCTTCCAGGTCGACGACCTGCTCGCGACCAAGATCCGCGGAACTCCGCTGGAGGGCCGCGTCGAAGTCGCCGCCAAGATCGAGGGGGAGACCGAGAAACGCCTATTGACCGGCTTCCGCCTGTCCTAACAGCCGCCATGCGGCGTCCTCGGTCGCTCGCGTGCAGAGCACGCCACGCTCCCTGCGTCCTTGCCTGGCGACCGTCAGGACAGGCGATCTAGGGTGTGCTTGCGCATTTCCTTGCGCTTCTCCAGCCGGCCCTGAATCAGCGACATGACGATGACCAGGATCGCGAAGAAGGCAATGACGCCAAAGCAGAAGAAGGTCACCGTCTTGTCGGTGGTAGGCCCGGCAAGCCCAACCCCGTTCTCAGCAAATGCAGCTGGAACCGCAAGCAGCAACATCATCAGCGCCGCGAACAGTGCAGCAACAGCACGACGTTTGCGCGAGGGAAGACTCATGGAGCGAAATCTAGCGCAAGAACCAGGCGTCCCCTCTGCAGGAACTTGTGAGCCCGCTGGGAAACGAGCCCTCGCACCAGGTTCGTCGGCGGGTTCCGGCAGAGGGGACGCCTGGTTCTTGCCTTCCATGCAACCCATAGGATGCCCCGCCAATGTCTGAGCTAGAGGCCCTGCTGCTGGGAATCGTCCAGGGGCTTACCGAGTTCCTGCCGATCTCCTCGTCGGGCCACCTGATCCTGGTGCCCTGGCTGCAGGACTACACGTTCCTGATCGACCACCCTCACTTCAACAAGACCTTCGACGTGGCGCTTCACGCCGGGACGCTGGTCGCGGCGATCGTCTACTTCCGCCACGAGGTGGTGCAGCTGATTCGCAGCTTCCTCGCCTCAGCCCGGGCACGGGCGATAGAGAGTCCCGACCAGCGGCTCGCGGTTGCGATCGCTGTGGGCACCGTGCCCGCGGTCATCTTCGGCGGGCTCGCATCCGGCTTCATCGAAGACCACCTCGGCGAGCCATGGATGATCGCGATCCAGCTGATCCTCTTCGGCGCCCTGCTGCTGTATGCCGACCGGCTTCCCCAGCGCAAGGGGTTGGAGGAATCGTCGGTCAAGGACGGCCTCTATATCGGCCTCGCCCAGGTCCTCGCCCTGGCACCGGGTACTTCGCGCTCGGGAATCACGATCACCGCTGCCCGCTACCTGGGCCTCGACCGCGACGCCGCTGCACGCTTCTCCTTCCTGCTGCTGATCCCGATCGTCGCCGGAGCAACTGTCTTCAAGGCGGCCAGTGCGGTCCACGAAGGGCTGCCCAGCGGCGTCGCCGGCCCGATGATCGTCGGCACCCTCGCGGCAGCGATCTCCGGCTACCTGGCGATTGCCTTCCTCCTCCGCCTCCTACGCACGTCGTCTTACGCGCCGTTCGTCTACTACCGCTTCGCGATCGGGGTGGCTGTCCTGCTGATCATCGCCACGGGCCTTCGTCCCGCCACTTTCTAGAAAGAGCAAGCGGCCCAGGGCAGGTGGGCCGCTTGCGACGAGAGAGGAGTCTCGTGAGGCCCGATACTGCCCATGGCCAGAGGGTCGTGGGTGAAAATTCCGATAAGGGTTGCCTCGCCTCTGCTGCCCGGTTTCCGCAAATTACGTCTTTCGACTTGTAAAAATCCTGTGAAAGCAGGTATTTCGTCGCGGTGCCCGCCCGGCCGAGCGCATACAATCGCCACGCCGGTGAACCAGCAGCAGACCATCAGGCTCGCGGTAATCGACGACGACAGTGGTTTCGTCACGGTTCTGGCCAAGCGCACCGAGGCTGCCGGTTGGCAGCAGCGCACCTTCGCCGGGGGGATCCCGCCGGAGGAGCTGGTGGCAATGAAGCTGAACGCGCTGCTGGTCGACCCCACGGTCCTCGGCGAAGAGGCGTGGGCCTACCTCGAGCGTATCTGCGGGATGCTTCCCGACCTCGGCGTCGTCGTCTGCACCAGCCGGTCGACCGTTGCGCAGCGGGTCCGTGGCCTGCGCCTCGGGATCGACGACTGGATCACGAAGCCGTGCCACCCCGAAGAGGCGATCGCCCGTCTCGAAGCGGTCTCGCGCCGCCGCCGCCGCGCCCGCCCGCAGGTCGAGGCCGGACCTGTGGTCGCGGGTGAGCTGGAGATCCGCTCCGATCGTTTCCAGGCCTTCGCCGGCGAAGTCAGCCTCGACCTGACCAGGCGCGAGTTCGAGCTGCTGCAGTTGCTCGCCGACTCGCCCGGCCAAGTGCTGGAGCGTGAGGCGATCTACCAGCGGGTCTGGGGTTACGCGATGGCCCACGGCGACCGCTCCGTCGACGTCTTCATCCGCAAGCTGCGCCAGAAGTTGGAGAAGCTCTCGCCTGGCTGGAGCTACATCCACACCCACTTTGGGGTCGGTTATCGCTTCGATCCAGAGCTGCTTGCCGGCGACGCTGCCCTCGCCACCTCGCCCCCCGCGGATGTAGAGCCGGCGCGGGCCACGGACGCCTTCACGGCCGCCTAGGCGCTTCCCCGGCGCTTTACATCTTTTTCACATCCTCGTTACAGCCAGGCAACAAGCTGTCAGCGGGCCGCTGAGAGTGTGGCCTCACATACCACTCAATCTAAGGAGAAACGCGTGACCAAGAGACTTCTCAGCGCCGGGGTGGCGCTGGCTCTCACGATCGGCGTCGCCGCCTGCGGCAGCTCGTCCTCGGACAGCAGCAGCGGCTCCTCCGGCTCGCCGCTCGTCGGCGCCGGCAGCACCCTGGTAGCCCCGCTGATGTCGAAATGGCAGTCCGACTACGCCGGCAAGAGCGAAGAAACGGTCACCTATGGCGCGATCGGCAGTGGCGGAGGGATCGACCAGATCACCTCGCGCACGGTCGACTTCGGCGCCTCCGACGCACCACTGACCGAAGAACAGTTCGAAGAAGCAGACGGCGTCGAGCAGATTCCCTGGGCCCTGAGTGGGACCGTGCCCGCCTACAACGTAAGCGGCGCCCCCGGCAACCTGAAACTGAGCGGGGAAGTCCTTGCCGACATCTACCTCGGCAACGTCACCAAGTGGGATGACCCGGCGATTGCCAAGCTCAACCCGGGCGCCGGCCTGCCGAGCACGAAGATCACGCCGGTCTACCGCAGTGATGGCAGCGGCGACACCTACGCGTTCACCAACTACCTCTCGACGGTCGACCCGGAGTTCAAGTCGAAGGTCGGCACCTCGACGACGGTCAAGTTCCCGACCGGCGTCGGCGCCGAAAAGAATGACGGAGTTTCCGCCGCGATCTCCCAGACCGACGGCGCGATTGGCTACGTTGGCCTCGCCTACGCGCTATCCAACGAACTCAGCATGCCGCTGGTCGAAAACTCGGCCGGGAACTTCCCGGAACCAGGCGTGGAAAGCGTCGAAGCCGCGGCGGACGCTGTGACCCAGATCGGGCCGAACAATGAAATCTCGCTTGCCGACCTGCCGTCGTCGGCCGCAGACGCGTACCCGATCTCGACCTACACCTACGTGATCGTGCCGCTCGAAAGCGAAAAGGCCGACGCGCTGAAGAAGTTCATCACCTACGCGATCGGCCCAGGCCAGGAATACGGCCCCGACCTCGACTTCGCGCCGCTGCCCAAGCAGGTTGTCGCGGCCGACAAGAAGGCGATCGCCAAGATCGGAAGCTAGATGGAGGCCGGTGCCCTCAAGAACCCTGTTCTACGGGCCCGGCGCAACCGTGCAGATCGAATCGGCGACCCGCTGCTGCGAGGCCTCTCCGGCCTCGCAGCAGCGATCGTCGTGCTTGTCATCGTCGGGATCGTCTACGAGGTAGTCGACCTCTCGAGCCCGGCGATCTCCAAGTTTGGCGTCGGCTTCGTCACGACCAACGACTGGAACCCGGTCACGGAAACCTTCGGCGCCGCGCCGTTCCTCTATGGAACGGTGGTGACGTCGGCGATCGCGCTGCTCTTCGCGGCACCGCTCTCGATCGCGATCTCGATCTACCTGACCGAGCTTGCGCCGCCGCGGCTGAGGCGCCCGGTGGCGACTCTGGTCGACATGCTTGCCGCGATCCCCACTGTCATCCTCGGCCTCTGGGGAATCCTCGTCCTCGGCCCCTTCATGCACGACACGATCGAGCCGGCGCTGAGGAGCGTGCTCGGCTTTCTGCCGATCTTCAGCGGTGACCCTTCGGCCTTCGGCTACCTGACCGCCGCGCTGATCCTCACGATCATGGTCACGCCGATCATCACCAGCGTCACCCGCGAGGTCTTCGAGACGGTGCCCGGGGATCTGAAGGAGGGCTCCTACGCGCTCGGCGCGACCCGCTGGGAGATGATTCGGCAGGTGGTGTTGCCCTACTCGCGGGCGGGGATCGTCGGCGCGACGATCCTCGGCCTCGGGCGGGCGATCGGCGAGGCGATCGCGGTTGCGCAGGTGATCGGAGGCGCCACCGGAATCGACGTATCCCTCTTCCACACCGGCGGCACCCTGGCGGCTCAGATCGCATCGCAATTCCAGGGCGCCCCGGGAGAGCTGTTCAAGTCATCGCTCGCCTATCTGGGGCTGATCCTCTTGGTGTTCGCCGTCCTCGTCAACGTCGTGGCCCGCGTGATCGTCCAGCGGGGATCGCTGAAGGACGTCGACGTGACCCCGACCGAGGCGGAGGCCCTTTGAACGCGCCGGAGGGTCACTCGCTGCTGCTCGATCGCGGCAATCTGAAGCGGCGGAGGCGGGTCAGCGCGACCGTCGGCGGCGCCTCGACCGTCGCCGCCCTGCTCGCGGTGGGCGTGCTGGTCGTCG
>Ga0193699_10000025_pt1 | contig 140306 bp, 129 predicted proteins | sample L3c2metaG_FD_160095 | JGI IMG/M metagenome (GOLD analysis project Ga0193699, IMG submission 160095) | Soil microbial communities from a riparian zone of the East river system, Colorado, United States - L3c2 | ecosystem: Environmental > Terrestrial > Soil > Riparian zone | place: USA: East...
CAGCAAGGTCTCGCCGCGACCGGCGGCGAGACCGGTTGAGTCGAAGTCACCGCCGCTCAGCTCGGTGGCGATCTCTGGCTCCACCTCGAGCGCCTGGCAGGCGAGCCGCGCCGTGTCTGTCGCTCGCACCTTGGGGCTGGTCAGGCAGGTCTCGATCTCGGCGCCAAGCACGGCCAGAGCCCGGCCCGCGACTTCCGACTGCCGCTCCCCCTTCTCGGTCAGGCGGCGTGCTGTGTCATCGCCATCGCCCCGCTCGGCATCGCCGTGTCGCAGCAGGTAGATCACGCCGCAATCGTAAAGGGGCAGGGATCAGTCGGCAGATGCGAGCTTGACGCCGCCGTCCGCGGTCACGGTCCAGTGCGGGTTGTGGGCGACCTCCCATGGGTGTCCGTCGGGGTCGATGAAGACCGCGCTGTAGCCGCCCCAGAAGGTCTCGGCCGGCTCGCGCCCGATCCGCGCGCCTGCGGCGCGCGCCTCCTCGATCACCGCGTCGACCTCCGCGCGGGACCCGAAGTTGACGGCGAGCGTTACGCCACCCCAACCGGGAGCGTTCTTGACCATGCTGTCCTCTGCCAGGCGGGCCCGGTCCCAGAGCGCGACGACCATCTCGCCCGCCTGGAAGAAGACGACGTCGTCGCCGGGGTCGGCCCCGGTCTTCCAGCCGAGCGCTTCGTAGAAGCGCCGCGCTCGCTCAAGGTCGGTGACGCCGAGGGTGATCACGCTGAGCCGTTGCTTCATCGGTCCGCCTCGGGTGGCGTGGACATGAGCAACTGGTAGCTGAAGATCGTCTCGAATCCCATCCGTAGATAGAGGCTCTCACCCATTGGCGAGGCTTGCAGCGAGGCAATCTCGGCGCCCAGGTCGAAACCGGCGTTGACGGCGGTTGCGGTCACCATCCAGCCCAGTCCGCGGCCGCGCGCATCGTCGCTGGTCCCGACCCAGTAGATGCCGGCGACGCCGTGACTGACAATCGTCATCGCGATGCCGGCGGGGCGGCCGTTGAGGTCGGCGATGAAGGCAGCTGCGTTATCGGCGCTGAGGCCGTCGTGGTTCTCGTAGAAGGCGAAGATCTCCGGTGGGAAGCCGATGCTGGCGTAGGCGCCGGTTGCGACCCGCCAGTAGTCGGCGGCGTCGCTTGCCGAGACGACCTGCCGCAGCTGGACGCCGGCGGGGGAAGGGTGCGCCTCCGCCCTGCGGTCGAGCACCATCTCGGGCATCGCGTAGACCTCTTTCAGCCCGGCTGTTTTAGCGGCATCGATCAGGTCGCGGTCCTCCGCGGCGCCATCTCGCGCCCAGACGGCGAAGCCGCGCTCGCGACTGGCGAAGAAGGCTTGCGCCCGCCCGAGCAGCTCGCCCGGGTCGAGCTCGTCGTCGACGCGGAAGGCGGCGTTCGAGATCACCGGGTGGGGCGAGCGGCCGGCACCGAAGACCCACCCGGAGCCCACCTCGATCTCCGCTCCGGGGTCGAGTTCGAACAACTGCCGCGAGCTGTCAATCAGGTTGAGGTGAGCATCTCGGTTGGGCATCAGCAGCCACCCATTCTGCTCAGCTTGCGCCGGTAGATCTGCATAGAGCTATGGCTCCAGTCGCCGTGGGTCTGGTGGCGCAGGCTTGGGACGTCCTCGCGGTGGTAGGGCGAGCTGAGGCTCTCGGCGTGGCCGATCACGTCTCGGAGGCGGATCTGGAAGCGGCAGCGCAGGTACTGGGTCAGCAGCAGCGAGGCGTGCAGCTGGCGGTGATCGCCGAGCACGTCTGCGTCGCTGAAACCGGTGTGCTCGATCCCGATCGCGGTCCAGTTGAGTCCCACCGTGTGCCGGCATCGGGTTCGCAGGTTGACGAGTTGGAAGATGCGCCCGGAGGAGGAGACGACGAAGTGGGCGCAGACGTTGGGCAGCTCGTGCAGCTCCGGATCGGCGACATCGGGGGCGAACGTGTCGTAGACGGCCGCGGCGGTGCCGGCTTCGGCGAAGTGCTCGACGATTACGTGGGGATGCTGCAGCCGCCACGTGTGTTCGCCGTAGTGGCGTTGCGAGTAGGCGGACATCTGGCGCTTGCGCTTCGGCGGAAAGGGGATCAGCCAGCGGGTGATGTTAGGTCGCAGCTGCTGTGGCGAGGTGGCGCCGGCAGGCGGTCCCAGTGGCAGCGCGATCGCGCACGCGAGGAGCGCCGATGCGACCAGGAGTCGGGCCCTGAAGTTCAGGAGCTGTCGCCGATCGCCCGCTGGCTCAGAGGGTCGCCAGTCGAGGCCAGGTACCGGTCGAGCGCCTTCGACTTCTGCGTGTCCTCGTAGACCTCGTACTCGCGCAACTTGCCCCAGGAGATGCGCCCCCAGATCACGTAGCGGTTCTCGTAGACCCGCCCGCCCTCCGGAGAGTCGAGGTGGTCGCGCCCGCGGATGCAGATCGTCTGCTTCCAGGGGAAGCCCTTGAGCACGACCTCGTCGGGGGAGATCTGCAGGCCGGCGTCGGCAAACCGCTGCAGCCAAGGTTTCAGCTCGACCTTGCCGTTGAACTCTCCGCCCCATGAGCTGTTGCCGGGGAAGCGGAACTGAATGTCATTGGCATCGAGGCGCAACGTCGGCTCCAGGTCCCCGGCACTCGCCTTGGCCATGTTGCGGGCGATCATCTTCTTGGCCAGCCAGGACAGCATCGGCGCCTCCTTCGGGTGGATCGGGTCCGTTGGAACCTAGCGCGGTCGTGCACTCTTACCATTGGCGCGATGGCGAGCGCCGAGGACACGCTGCGTGCCGCTTACCGGGCGTTCAACGCACGCGACATCGCCGCCGCGGTCGAGCTCATGCATCCGGAAGTCGATTGGCCGAACGCCTGGGAGGGAGGCCGTGTGGTCGGCCACGAGGCTATCGCCGACTAGACCCGCCAGTTCGAGTCGATCTCGAGCACGGTCGAGCCCGAGCGCTTCGACCACGAGCCCGACGGCAGCATCACGGTGACCGTGCATCAAATTGTCCGCGACGCGGAGACGGACGAGGTCCAAGCCGACACCCACGTCCTTCACCGCTACCGGCTCCAGGATGGCCTGATCGTCCGCATGGATGTGCTGGATGCCGCCTGAGCCTATCTTTGGCTGGTGCTGCGATCACGGCTTGCAATGACGATGCTCACCGTCGCGATCGCCGCAGCTGCCCTTGCTCTTCCCGCTAGGAGCAGCGCGGACCCAACTGGTGCTCGGACGCCGGGACACTGGGAACCGACCCCGACGACGGCTGCCTGGCAGTGGCAACTACAGAGAAGGATCGATACCAGCGTTCCGGCGGCTGTCTATGACGTCGACGGCTTCGAAGTCTCGAAGCGGACTGTGCAGCAACTGCATCGGCTGGGTCGCAAGGTCGTCTGCTACCTCGATGTCGGCAGCTGGGAGACCTACAGGCCGGACGCGAAGCAATTCCCACAATCGGTCACCGGTCGTCGATACGAAGGCTTCCCGGATGAGCGCTGGCTCGACATCCGTCGCTTTCACCTCTTCGCGAAGCCGCTGAAGCGCCGCTTCGACCTCTGCGCACGCAAGGGATTCGATGCGGTCGAGCCGGACAACCTGGCCGGCTGGGAAAACCACACCGGCTTCCCGATCACCCGCCAAGACCAGTTCCGCTTCAACCGCTGGGTGGCCCGCCAGGTTCGCGCCCGGGGGATGGCGGTGGCGCTGAAGAACGACGGTGGGCAAGCGAAGGAACTGGTCAACGACTTTGACTTCGCCATCGTCGAGCAGTGCTTTCAGTACGAAGAGTGCGACCCCTACCGCACCTTCATTGAGCACCAGAAGGCCGTCTTCGAGGCCGAGTACGAACTAGGGCCAGAGCAGTTCTGCCCCGAGGCGAATCAAATCGACTTCAGCGCCATAGGCAAGTCATACAATCTCTTCGCCCGGCCCTGGCGCCCCTGTCAGCCGTAGTGGTCGGCTGTGGGGGAGGCACGCTGAGCGCGCGCACCCTTCAGGCTGCCGCCGCCAGTTCGCCTGCCTGCTCGTCTTCATCGAGCAGCTCGCGGAGGCTTTCCCAGCCGACCTGCTGAGTGGGATCGGCGCGACCGTTGCTGAATTTGATTCCGGCATCGCGCAGCAGCCATTCGCACCGCTCGGCACCGTGCCCCTCGCTGTCTTCCCAACCTTCGCTGATCACGCCGCCGGAGGCGAGGATGCGATGAGGGCCGATAAAGGACGGATTCTTGGCTGCGACCCTGGCGACCGTCCTCGCCATCCGCGGGTCATCGTAGACAGCGACAGCGAAGTCGCCGTAAGTGGCCCAACGATTGGCCGGCATTAGCCGACTGAGGCGCAGGATGCGGTCACGGCGATGGCTACGAGGCATCCGCCATCGCTTCGGTGCGCTGCCGCCGACCAGCTCGATGGTCCCCAAGTCCGTCAGCGAGTTGAGCGCGCTGTGGGCGTTGGCACTGTCGTAGTTGAGATGCGCAGCAATCTCTGCCGCGCTCAGGCCACGCTCGGTGAACAGTTGCGGCAGAGCGACGATGCGACGCTGGATCGACCCCCGCAGTTGCGGCAGCTCAATCTCCTCCTCGGTCTCGATCAGCGCGGCGAGTTCATTGGCGTGCGAGTCGTGGGCTGCAGCGAGGCGGCGGTGGAGGCGGATCTCGGCGAGGGCGCGCCCCTCGTTTCGCGGCGATTCGGACATCTCTACTCCTCGGTCGACGGGCGTGGAAAAGTGAAATTTTGTCTTATTGTCAAGTTAGTGACAAGAGAGCACTAATCCTACAACCCCATCAGCTTGCCGAGGATCTCCTTCATCACCTCGTCGGTGCCGCCGCCTATTGGGCCTAGGCGGGCGTCGCGGACGGCTCGCTCTATGCCGTACTCGCGCATGTAGCCGTAGCCGCCGTGGATCTGGAGGGCGTCGTCGGCGATCTCGAGGACGGCGCGCTGGGTTACGAGCTTGGCCATGGTCACGTCTTTGATGCAGTCATGGCCCTCGTGGAAGAGACGCAGGGCGTTGTAGGTGAGGGCGCGGGAGGCCTCGGCCTTGGTCGCCATCTCCGCCACCTTGTGGCGAATTGCCTGGAACTTGCCGATCGGCCGGCCGAAGGCTTCGCGGTCGAGGGCGTAGGCGACCGTGGTCTCGATCAGGCGCTGCATCGCGCCGACCGCGCCGATCGCCATCAGCAACCGCTCCCAGGCGAAGTTGAACATGATCAGTTTGAAGCCCTCGTTTTCCTCGCCGAGCAGGTTCTCCTCCGGCACCTCGACGTCGGTGAAGGCCAGCTCACCGGTGTCGGAGGAGTGCCAGCCCATCTTCTCCAGCTTCTGTGCCACCTCGTAGCCGGGCATCTCGCGCTCGAGCACGAGGAAGGAGATGCCGTGGTGACCGCCCTCCTTGGTCGTCTTGCAGGCGCAGACGAGGAAGTCGGCGCGGACGCCGTTGGTGATGAAGGTCTTGGAGCCGTTGACCACGTAGCCGCCCTCGACCCGCTCGGCGAAGGTGGAGATGCCGGCCACGTCGGAGCCGGCTCCCGGCTCGGTGATCCCCAGCGCACCGATCTTCTCGCCGGCGATGCCGGGAACGAGCCAACGCTGCTTCTGCTCCTCCGTGCCGAAGTTGAAGATCGGCGGCATCGCGATCGAGGTGTGGGCGTTGAGGCCGGCGGCGACGCCGCCGGAGCCGCCCGAGCGGGCCAGCTCCTCGACCCAGACCGCATCATGCAGGTAGGTGCCGCCCTGGCCGCCGTACTCCTCGGGGAACTTCAGCCCGAGGAAGCCGACCTCGGCGCAGCGCCGGTAGAGCTCGCGGGGGAATTCGCGCGCCGCCTCCCACTCGTCGACGTTCGGCGCGATCTCCTTGGAGACGAAGCGGCTGACCGTTTCGCGCAGCTCCCCGTGCTCTTCGCCAAAGGGCGGCAGAGTCGCCCTCGCGCCGCTGTCCTTGATCACAGTCATCGCTCCGGACGCTAGCGGTTTCACGAAATCGAAACGGTTCGTCAACTGAATGGTCACGGGTCTTCAGCACCTCGTTAACAGCCGCCTTCCAACCCCCGCTTAGCGTCGCCGTAGCGCGCTCGCCACTGCGGCAAGCGTGGAAAATCTGAAAGGAGAAGCAGGTGATACGACGCAAGCAGACGCTTTCGCTGCTCGTCGCCGGGGCCATGTGCATCGGCGCTGTGTTTTCCGCCGGCGCGGTGGCTTCGCCGCCGAGCTGGCCCAGCCTCACCAGCGTGCCCACTGCCAACACGAGGTCGGATGGCTACGCGCCGGTGAGCAAGCTCTCGCCCGAGCTGACCCAGTCCGTCGTGGCGCAGGGGGCGACGCGGCTCGAGAATCCCTCGCCCCTCACCTCGTTCTATGGCTACAACAACGACGTCCTGAACACGGCCAGCAACCCGCAGATGGTTCCGATCCCGGCCAACCCCGCCACCGAGGCGCACAAGACCGAGCCGGACGAGAACACCTACCTCGTCTTCAAGCACGGCCTTGACGGCGCCGATTCCGGCTACGACTATGGGACTCATTTCCTCTTCCAGGGGCACGAGGGCGGTGCCGGTAGTGCCGGCTACGTCACCCGCGTCAACCTCGACGCCGACGCCGAGCACCGGGTGTCCTTGCTGGCCACCACCGATGTCGGCGGCAAACAGATCGCCACGATCGACGGCTCGACCTGGGACCCGTGGGCGAAGCGCCTGCTGTTCACCACCGAGAACACCGGCGCGCCGACCTACGCGGCGACGCCCAACTTCCCCTCAGCCGTCGTCGACGTTTCCGGAGCGCTCGGCCGCGGTGGCTACGAGGGCATCCAGGACGACTCCGACGGCAACATCTGGATCGTCGAGGACGTCGGTGGTTCGAGCAAGCCCGGCACCACTGCGAAGCGTCCCAACAGCTTCGTCTACCGCTATGTGCCGGCTCACCCCGGCGACCTCCAGCACGGCAAGCTGCAGGCGTTACAGGTGCTGAACGGCAAAGGCGAACCGATCACGTTCGCCAGCCAGGAAGCGCTGAACAGCTCCGATCAGCTCGAACTGCACACCTACGGCAAATCGTTCAAAACGAAATGGGTGACGATCCACGACACGGGGATCGACGGCAACACCCCATTCGTTGCGACCGACCTCGCCAAGGCCGCCAACGCGGCGCCGTTCAAGCGCCCGGAGAACGGCCGCTTCCAGCCGGGCTCGAAGTTCAAGACATTCTTCTTCGACGAGACCGGGGACACCAACGCGACCAGCCCCGAGAACGCCGGCGCCGGTGGCTGGGGTTCGATCATGAAGCTCGCGCAGAGCAGCCCGAGTGCCGGCATCGGCACGCTGACGATGTTCTACCGCTGCGACGAAGTGCACAGCGGCATCGACAACGCAACGTTCATCTCGCGGGACCAGATCGCCTTCGTCGAGGACGCGGGGGACACCCTGCACGGCCAGCGCAACGCGCTCGACTCCGGTTACGCCTGGGACGTCGGTCGCGACTACTCGAATTCCGCGAACCAGCCCGTCCGCTGGTTGGCCGAGGGCCGCGACGCCTCGGCGACGATCGACGCCGCCAACGGTGGCTTCGGCAAGAACGACGGCGACAACGAGATCACCGGCGCGGTCGTCTCCGACGGAGACATCGACACCGACGGTGTTCTAGGCGCCAAGTTGCCCGATCTCGGCAACGACAAGTGGCGCTGGTTCTACACCCAGCAGCACGGCGACAACAGGACCTACGAGGTGACCGTGAACGACAGCCACCACCACGATGACTAGGTCGGTCGCCTAACCGCAGGCTGCCAAGAAAGGGCCATTCGGGTAGGAGTGAAACGTCTTGTACTTTTTCGTCGATTGTCTCGGGCGTCAGCTCGACCGCGATACACCGAAAAAGTTAAGTGGAACCCCTGCCCGAATGGCCTTAACTCTTAAAGCCCGTAGGAGCGGCCGATCACGTCGAGCATCACCTCGTCGGTCCCGGCGCCGATCCGGTTGAGGCGGACGTCGCGGTAGGCACGCTCGATCTCGTACTCCTTCATGTAGCCGTAGCCGCCGAGGATCTGGATGCACTCGTCGGCGACCTCGCAGCCGACGCGTGAGGCGAAGAGCTTGGCCATCGTGATCTCCCGCACCGGGTACTCGCCGTTGGCGAAGCGCCAGGCGGTCGCGTAGGTGAACTGCTTCGCCGCCTCGGTCTTCGTCGCCATCTCGGCGAACTTGTGGCGGATCGCCTGGAACTTGCCTATCGGGCGGCCGAAGGCTTCGCGTTCCTTTGCGTAGTCGAGCGTCTTCTCGATCATCCGCTCGCATCCCGCGTGGGAGCCGGCGGCGGCGACCAGCCGCTCGCCCTGGAGCTCCCAGGCGATGTGGTAGAAGCCTTTGCCGACCTCGCCCAACACGGCGCCGGCCGGGACGCGGACGTCTTCGAAGGCCAGCTCGCCGGTGTCGGAGGCGTGCATGCCCATCTTCTCCAGCTCGGCGGAGACCGTGAAGCCCGGTACCTTCTCGCCGTTCTCGTCGCGCAGGTCGATGACGAAGAGCGTGATCCCGGCGTGGCGCTCCTCCGGGTCGGTCTTGCAGACGAGGACGATGAAGTCGGCGCGGGGGCCGTTGGTGATGAAGGTCTTGGAGCCGTTGATCACGTATTCGTCACCATCGAGGATCGCGGTGGTGCGGATGCCGGCGACGTCGGAGCCGGCGCCCGGCTCGGTGATCCCCAGGCTGCCCACCTTCTCGCCCTTGATCCCCGGCACCAGGTATCGCTGTTTCTGCTCCTCGGTCCCCAGGAGGTGGATAGGGGGGAGGACCATGTCGGTCTGCACGGCGAAGCCCATGTTGGTCCCGCCGGAGCCCGAGTAGCTCATGCACTCGGCACGGACCAGCGAGTAGAAGTAGTCGCCGCCCTGACCGCCGTATTCCTCCGGGAGGCAGAGGCCGAGATAGCCGAGCTCGCCCGCCCGCGCCATCTTCTCAGTCGGCCAGTAGGTGTCCTCCCACTCGTTGCGGTGCGGCCAGAGCTCCTTCTTGACCCAGGCCTGCATCGACTCGCGCAGGTCTTCGTGCTCCTGGCTGAAGATGAAGTGCTTGCGGCCCGCCTCGTGGTCGGGCTTGATGACGGTTGAGCTGCCGTTCGTCGCGGTCGCCACGGGTCTCTCTCCTCGATTCGAAGTTGCGAGCGGGGGAAGTTGTGGACAGTAGCACTTTCTACTTTCAGCCCAGGCCTGCTTTCGGCTATGGTCCCGCCGATGGACTATGAGGTCGTCAAGTACGAGGTCGCCGAGGGGGTAGCCACGGTGACCCTCAACAACCCGGAGAAGCGCAACATGCTCTCCGGTCAGATGCTGACCGAGCTGGTCGACGCGATGAAGCGGGCGCGCAACGACGAGGAGGCACGGGCGGTCGTGCTCACCGGTGCCGGCGACAAGGCCTTCTGCGCGGGCGCCGACCTTGGTGGCTTTGCCGCCGACATGCCGCTCGTCGCCAAACACTTCGCCTCCGACCTCTTCCTCGAGTTCTTCCGGCTGATGCCGCGCCTCGGCAAGCCCTCGCTGTGCGCGGCCAACGGCCACGTGCTGGCGGGAGGGATGGGCCTGGCCCTCTCCTGCGACCTGCTGATCGCCAAAGAGGGCGCCACCTTCGGTACGCCGGAGATCAACGTCGGCGCCTTCCCCTACATGATCATGGCGATCATCTACCGCAACGTCCCGCGCAAGAAGGTCAACGAGATGATGTTGCTGGGCGAGCGCCTCAGCGCCGAGCAGGCGGTCGAGTGCGGGCTCGCCAACAAGGTCGTGCCGGTCGCTGAGTTCGATGTCGCCGTGGCCGATTGGGCCGGCAAGCTCGCCTCGAAGAGCCCGGTGCTGATGCGCCTCGGCCACGACGCGATGTACCGCCAGCAGGACATGGCCGTGGACGACGCGCTCGATTACCTGCGCTCGCAGCTCTCGCTCACCTTCTCGACCGAGGACATCGTCGAGGGCGTCACCGCATTCTTCGAGAAACGCGATCCGCAGTGGAGGGGCAGGTAAGAGTGGCCGAGGAGAAGAACTTGCTTCCGGGCACCGCCCCGCTCGGGGATCTGACCGAGCAACTGCATGAGCGGCGCGAGAAGGCGAAGCTGGGTGGCGGCGAGGAGAAGATCGCCAAGCAGCACGAGCGCGGCAAGCTGACTGCGCGCGAGCGGATCGCCCTGCTGGTCGACGAGGGCACCTTTGTCGAGATGGGGATCCACGGCCGGCCGCACTTCGCTCAGCGGGCGATGGACGGCAAAGAGGCGCCTGCCGACGGGGTCGTCACCGGCTGGGGCGACATCGACGGCCGCCCCTGCTGCGTCGCCGCCTACGACTTCACCGTGATGGCCGGCTCGATGGGGATGACCGGCGAGCTGAAGGTCACCCGCCTGCGGGAGATGGCGCTCTCCAAGCGGATGCCGTTCGTCTGGCTGCTCGACTCGGCCGGCGCCCGCATCCAGGAGGCGGCGGGCTCGCTCTTCGCCGGCTCCGGCCACCTCTTCCGCGAGGAGGTCGAAATGTCGGGCGTTATCCCGATGGTCGCGGCGATGATGGGCCCGTGTGCCGCCGGCACCGCCTACATCCCGGCGCTCTCTGACTTCGTGCCGATGGTCTCCGGACAGGGCGCGATGGCGCTCGCCGGCCCGCACCTGACCAAAGCCGTCACCGGCGAGGACATCACGATGGAGGAGCTGGGCGGCGCCAAGGTCCACTGCCGCAAATCGGGAGTGGGGGACCTCGAGGTCAAGGACGACGAGGAATGCATCGCCAAGGTCAAGCAGTACCTCTCCTACTTTCCGGCCAACTGCGAGCAGAAGCCGCCGATCGTGGAGACCGCCGACCCTGACGATCGCACCTCGGAGAAGCTGCTGGAGATCGTCCCTGACTCTTCGCGCCAGCCCTACGACATGTACGACGTGATCGCCGAGATCGTCGACGACGGCGAGTGGTTCGACATCAAGCCGAAGTTCGCCAAGACGTTGATCACCTGCTTCGCCCGTTTCGGCGGCCAGCCGGTCGGGATCGTCGCCAACCAACCCAAGCAGCTGGCCGGGATTCTCGACAACGACTCAGCCGACAAGGCGGCGCGCTTCATCAACCTCTGCGACGCCTTCAACGTGCCACTCGTCTTCCTCCAGGACGTGCCCGGCTTCATGGTCGGGGCGAAAGTAGAGCACGCCGGGATCATCCGTCACGGGGCGAAGATGCTCTACGCGGTCAGCCGCGCCACGGTGCCGAAGGTGACCGTGATCGTCCGCAAGGCTTACGGCGCCGGCTATTACGTGATGTGCGGCAAGGCCTACGAGCCTGACCTGATCGTCGCCTGGCCCGGAGCCGAGATCTCGGTGATGGGCGCGGAGGGCGCGGTCAACATCATCGGCCGCTCGGCGATCGAGGCCTCCGACGATCCGGACGCCACCCGCGAGGCGATGCTGAATGCGGTCCGCGAGCAGATCGACCCCTACATCGCCGCCGGCAACGCGGTGATCGACGACATCATCGACCCTAGGGAGACCCGGCCGACGATCGTCAAGGCGCTGCGCATGGCGAAGAACAAACACGTGACGAAGCCGAAGAAACGCCACGGGGTGATGCCGGTATGAGCTCGTTCTCCGACCCAGTCGTGATCAGCTGCTCGATCAGCGGCGTGATCGCCAACCGCGACCAGTGCCCGGCGATCCCCTACACGCCCGAGGAGTACGCGGCCGAGGCTCGGCGCGCGGTCGACGAGGGCGCCTCGCAGATCCACATTCATGCCCGCAAACCGGACGGCACGCCCTCTTATGAGGTCGAGGATTTCAAGGCGATCACCGAGGCGATCCTGGCCGAGGTAGGCGACGTGATCGTCAACTACTCGACCGGGGCGATCGGCATCCCGATCGAGAAGCGGATCGAGTATCTGCGCGAGTGCAGGCCCGACGTGGCCGCGCTGAACATGAGCTCGATGAACTACGCCAAGTACTCCTCGCGGCGCAAGGACTTCGTCTTCAAGGCGGTCTTCGAGAACAGCTTCGACACGATCATCGAGTTCCTCACCGCGATGCGCGACCTCGGGATCAAGCCCGAGCACGAGTGCTTCGACGCGGGCCACGTGGCCAACCTCGACCCGCTGATCGACATGGGCCTGCTGGAGCGGACGCCGCTGCAGATCTCCCTTGTGATGGGGGTCAACGGTGGCATCCGCCCGACGCCGCGCAACGTCGCCTTCATGTCGGAGCAGATCCCGGGCGGAGCTGAAGGCGAGAACCAGTGGCAGACGATCGGCATCTCCCGCGACCAGTGGAAGTTGCTCGGCGCGGCGCTGGTGCTGGGCGGCAACATCCGCGCCGGGGTCGAGGACAACCTCTACCTGCCCAACGGTGAGATGGCGAAGTCGAACGGCGAGCTGATCGCCAAGGCGCGCCAGATGGCCGAGGACGTCGGCCGCCGCGCGGCTACGGTCGCCGAGGCTCGCGAGCTTCTGGGGGTCCCCAAGCGTGAGCGATCTGCCGCTTAGCGACGTCAAGGTCCTCGACCTGACCCGGCTCCTCCCCGGCGGCTTCTGCTCGCTGCTGCTGGCCGACCTCGGTGCCGAGGTGCTGAAGGTCGAGGACACCGGGATGGGCGACTACATCCGCTGGGCGCCGCCCTACTACGGGAGTGAGGAGCAACAGGAGCTGGGCACGCGCTCGGCGCTCTACCTCTCGCTCAACCGCGGCAAGCGCTCTGTCCGCCTCGACCTCAAGAGTGAGGCGGGCTGCGAGGCCTTGGTGCGCTTGGTCGAGAAATACGACGTCATCCTCGACGGCTTCCGCCCCGGCGTCCTCGACAGGCTCGGCGTTGGCTACGAGCGCATGCGCGAGGCAAACCCGGCGATCGTCTTCTGCGCGATCACCGGCTACGGCCAGGACGGTCCCTATGCCCAGCGTGCCGGGCACGACATGAACTACCTCGGCCTGGTCGGGCTGCTCGGCCTGACCGGCGCCAAGGATGGCCCGCCGGTGCAGTCGGGCGGCCAGATCGCCGACCTCGGCGGCGGCGCCCTGATGGCCGCCTTCGGCGTGATGGCGGCACTGCACGAGCGCCGACGCTCGGGCGAGGGCCAGATGGTTGACGTCTCGATGGCCGACGGCGCGCTCTCCTGGCTGGCGATGGTCGCTGGCCGTTACTTCTGCGATGGCGAGGTGCCGCGGCGCGGCGAGCAGCAGCTCGCCGGCGGGCTGCTCTGTTACCTGCCCTACGAGGTCGCCGACGGGTGGATCAGCTGCGGCGCCCTGGAGCCGAAGTTCTGGGCCGCCTTCTGCAACGGAGTCGAGCGTCCCGACCTGATCGAGGTGCAATTCGACGCGCCCGGCTCCGACGCCTGGCGCGAGGTCGCCGAGGTCTTCCGCTCGCGCACGCGCGACGAATGGCTCGCCTTCAACGACGAGCACGACTGCTGCATCGAGCCGGTCCTCGACGTCGGTGAGGCGCTCGACTCCGAGCTGGTGCGGGCGCGCCAGATGGTGACCGCGATCGAGCAGCCCGGACTGGGGACTGTGCGCCAGCTCGGCGTCCCGGTGAAGATGAGTCGCACCCCAGGCGATCCCACCCGGCCGGCGCCGGCTTTCGGCGAGCACACCGACGAGGTCCTGCACGAAGTGGGCTACAGCGACGAGGAGATCGCGGCGATGGTGGAGTCCGGCGCGGTGGCCGGTCCGAGTGCCGACTCCGCGGCCACCTTCCGAGCATGAGCGCCAGCGCCGAGAAGACGCTGCTCAAGATCGGCGAGCTGGCCGAGGCCTCCGGCGTGCCGGTGCCGACGATCAAGCACTACCTGCGCGAGGGGCTCTTGCCCGAGCCGGTCAAGACGAGCCGCAACATGGCCTACTACTCACCCGAGTTCGTCGATCGCATCAAGCTGATCAAGCAGCTGCAGGAGGAGCGCTTCATGCCGCTGAAGGCGATCAAATCGGTGCTCGACGAAGACCCCGAGCGAGCTCGCGCAATGGTCGAGTTGGAGGATCGGATCCTCGAGCGGGCGCTGGGTGGCGAGCGCACCCGCACCAGCGCTGCCGAGGTGCGCGAGCGCTACGGCGTTCCCAAGGACGTCCTCGACCGGCTCGAGGAGATCGAGGTCCTCAGCCCCAACAGCCGCGGCTACTCGCCCTCGGACATCAAGATCATCGAGGCGATCGGCCGCTTCCGCGCCGGCGGCTACGACGAGCAGATCGGCTTCACCGTCTACGACACCCTGCGCTACAAGAAAGCGCTCGAAGAGCTGGTCAGCCAGGAGGTCGAGATGGTAATGGACCGCCTCGCCGGTGAGGTCTCGCCCGAGCGCGTGGTCGAGATGCTCGAATCCGGTTCCCAGCCCCTCCAGGACCTGATCGCCGCCCTCCACACCAAGCTGCTGGTGGCGGAGCTGGAGCGCCACCGCGCCAGCCGCGGCTGAGACTGGACGAACACCTGTTCGTATAGCCGATCGTGTCAGTAGGGTGGCGGCGTGGCGGCCAAACAAGCAACGAGCGTCACGGCGAGAAAAGCACGCGGGGCCTTCTTTACGCCACCGGAGATTGCCGAGTTTTTGGCGCGGTGGGCCATTGCGGAGCCCGATGATCGAGTGCTCGATCCGACCTGTGGCGAGGCGGTTTTCCTGCTCGCTGCCGCCGAGCGGTTACGCGCCGTAGGGGCCGATCCAGCCGCTAGAGGCCCGCTGCTCACCGGCATCGACATCGACGCGCCATCCCTTGCTGAATCCTGCAGCCTCCTCCACGACAAGGGTGTGGACGCTCCGAACCTGATCAACGCCGACTTTTTCGCAACGCACACCCCTGCCCAGATCGGCAGCAAGATCGGCTGGCAGGACGCCGTTGTCGGCAATCCTCCCTTTGTTCGATATCAGGCCTTCAGCGGAGACGTGAGGCGACGGGCGCTGGCAGCGGCGCTGGCACAAGGGGTGCGGCTGTCGAAGCAGACGTCCTCTTGGGCCCCAACGCTTGTCCATGCTTCGGCGTTCCTCAAGCCGAGTGGCCGGCTGGCGATGGTCGTTCCGGCTGAGCTACTGACGGTTCACTATGCCGAGCCGATCCGGCGCTGGCTTCGGCAGCGCTTTGCGGTTGTGAACTTGGTGATGTTTGAGCGGCTTCAGTTCCATGGAGCCGATGAGCAGGTGGTCTTGTTGGTTGCACACGGCCAGGGAACGTGTGATTCGTTCTCGCTCTACCACGTCGACGACGCCTCTGAGCTGGCGGAGGTGCATCCGCTCGACGTGTTCAGCTCGAGCCCTGCCGCCGAAGGCAAGTGGTCAGACTTGGCTCTCTCCCTTGAGACCCGCCAATTGTTCAGGAGGGTCACTGCCCGGATGGAGATCCTTGGCGATTACGGAAAGCTCGAGCTCGGCACGGTCACTGGTGCCAATGATTACTTCACCATGTCGGAGGCGACCCGCCACAGGTACGACATTGATGAGAGGCATCTGAAGCGGCTCAGTCCTCCGGGCACGCGACATCTGAGAAGCCTCTCGTTCACTCACGAGCAGTGGGAAGAGCTCAAGCTCACCGGAAAACGAGTGTGGCTACTGCACCCAAGCAAGGCTACGCAGGACCGCGGTGTAATGCGGTACATCAGGAGAGGTGAGCGCCTGAAGGTGAACAAAGCGTATAAGTGCACCGTGCGCAAGCCATGGTGGCGCCCTCCGGTCGTTGCCGAGCCGGATCTGTTCTTCACTTACATGTCGCATAGATTCCCTCGGCTCATCGCCAACTCGGCGGGGACGACGCTGGTCAACTCGATGCACGGCGTTCGCGTCCGTCAAGGGCTGAAACGCGAAGCCCGCGACGCGCTGCCGCTGCTGGCGCTCAACTCAGCGACCCTGCTTGGCGCAGAGGTACTCGGCCGCTCTTACGGCGGGGGAATCCTGAAGATGGAGCCGCGCGAGGCGGCAGGACTTCCTATGCCATGTGTGGCAGAGCTGCAGAGTGCGTGGAAAACACTGAAAAGCCAAAAGGACGACCTCGACATCTCACTCCAGCAGGGCGAATGGGAAGCTGTCGTGACCACGGTCGACGGTGTACTTCTCGAAGAAGAGATGGGGCTGACGACGGACGAGGTCTCGATGCTGCGAGACGCCGGCGATCTCCTTCGTGCCCGCCGAACTCGCAAGAGCCGTCCCCGCGAGAGATGACTAAGCCCGACGTCCTTTCAGAGCTCGATCACATCCTTGCCGGGGGAGACATCGCGTCTTCGCCGTGGGACCCGTCCGCCGACCCGGGGTCCGCAGACGGGGTAAGCAGGTACCAACCGGACTACGAGATGTTGGAGCGCCTGCTTGCAGTCCCAATCGAACAGGGCCATGCGGCCAAACAGCAGTCTGGACGGCTGGCGAAGTCGCTGGACGCGTACGTTGCCTACGAGTTACGGCGAGCGGGATTTCCAGAGTCCGCCGTTTTCCCTCGCGCCCAAATACCGCGTGTATTTCCAGCTGAGTTCGCACAGCTCGAGGAACACCTGCATGAGCTTGTATCCGCGATGACGACACATGAGACAAAGACGGGCGAACGTCTCAAGCCGGCCACCGTCCGGAAGGCTCTTGTTCGTCTCCGCAATTCACTGCCCGGGACTTCCAATTCAGAGGTTCTGGGCCGCTTTTATGTGAAGCAGGTGGATGTCGTGGTGTCCGACTGGCGTCGGGGTCCTGATGTCCTCGTTTCGGGTAAGAGCATGCTGAGCTCGTACCGAAACAATCTTAAAAATCGTTATGAGGAGGCGATTGGTGAGGCGTACAACCTTCGCGACCGCTATCCGCTTGCGGCGATGGGCTACGCCTACATCGTGCGTAGCAACATCTTTGAGGAAGAAGGAGCACTTGAACTGCTTCGTGATCTTCTGGTTCGACTGCGCCGCCCAGACGGCCCGTTCGACGCGACCATGTTGCTGTTAGGTGAATGGACTGGCGATCCACCAAAGCTTGTTGGTGTCGATGATCCTGCTTCGACGCTGTCAGTTTCGCGTTTCTTTGAGGATCTGCTCAGCGCTGTGATGGACAACACTCCGGTTACGGTTCATCAGGAGATTCGACTCAGAAAGGAAGGAGAACGGTTGGGCGGCATGCCACCGAGTGACGAGGCAACTCCCGAGAGTGGGGAAGGACGCGGCTGATCAGGTGAGGCTGAGCTCGGCCAAGCCCTGCTCGTGGGTGACGATCGGCTTGTAGTCGAGCTCGGTGCGGGCCTTGGTTATGTTGATCGTGCACTCCTGGGTCAGCAGCCAGGAGCGGAAGGCGGTCATCGGCGGATCGCCTTTGAGCGGTAGGTGCTTCCAGGCCGCCTCGCAGACGCGAGCCATCGGCGCGGCGGCCCAGGCGGGGAGGCTGCGATCCGGCGGTTCGACCCCTTGGGTCTCCAGCATCGCGGTGACGAACTCCCGGAAAGTGACCCGCTCGCCGTCGGTGACGAAGTAGGCCTCGCCGGGCCCGCCTTTCTCGGCCGCCAGGACCAGGCCCTCGACGACGTTGTCGACATGAGCCGTGTCGGTGACGTTGCCGCCGCCGCCGATCCACGCCCATTTGCCCGCCTCGACCGCCTCGACCATGCCCGGCAGCAGCGTCGTGTCGCCCTTTCCCCAGACGAAGCGGGGTCGCACGACGACCGTCTCGAAGCCGTCTCGGTTTGCGTCCCGGACCTTTTGCTCGGCCCGCGCCTTGGTCGCCGGGTAGGGCGCTCGCGAGTCCGGTTGGAGGGGCGCCGTCTCGTCGACCTGGACCAGCGGCTCACCGGCCATCAGCGCCGCCTCCGTCCCGCAGTGGACGAAGCGCCGCACGCCCGCCTCGGCGCAGGCAGCGAGCACGTTGCGCGTCCCCTCGACGTTGCCGCGTTCGAAGTCCGCCCAAGGTCCCCACTCGCCCAGATGTGCGGCGAGGTGAAAGGCGACGTCGGCTCCGGCAGCAGCGGAGGCGAGCGACGCGCGGTCGACTATGTCGCCACGCACCGGCTCGGCGCCGATGGCCGCGACCCTCTCGGCGGAGGAGTCGGAGCGAGCCAGAGCCCTCACGGGGCGCCCTTCGCCGAGGAGCCGCTCGACCAACCGCCCGCCGATGAAACCGGATCCTCCCGTGACGAAAGCTGCCTCGACCATCGAGGTCGATGTTAGCCTCGCCGCAATGAGATCGGTTCTGATCACGGGAGCTTCGACGGGGATTGGCCGGGCAACCACCCTGCACCTGGACGCGGCGGGCTGGCGGGCCTTCGCCGGGGTGCGCAGGGAAGAAGATGCCGCGTCGCTGCGCGAGGCCGGCTCGGAGCGGCTGGTGCCGCTGATGCTCGATGTGGCCGATGCCGCTCAGATCGCGGCGGCGGCCGAGCGGATCGGAGCCGAGGTTGGCGCGGCCGGCCTCGATGGCCTTGTCAACAACGCGGGCATCGCCGTGCCGGGGCCGCTCGAGACGTTGCCGATCGAGGACTTCAAACGGCAGGTCGAGGTCAACCTGACTGCCCACGTCGCCATAACCCAGGCGATGCTTCCGGCGATCCGCGTGGCCGGCGGCCGCATCGTCTTCATCACCTCGATCGGCGGCCTGATGGCCTTCCCGATGTTCGGCGCCTACCACGCCGCCAAGTTCGGCCTCGAGGCCGTCGGCGACGTCTTCCGTCGGGAGCTGCGGCCCTGGGGGATCAAGGTCGCCATCATCGAGCCGGGCTCGATCGCGACTCCGCTCTGGGAACGCGGCGATGCCGCAGTCGATGAGCTCGCGGAGCGTGCCGGCGACGCTCACGCGGATCTCTACGGCAAGACGATCGCAGCCTTCCGCGAGGTGGCGAGGAAGACCGGGAAACGTGGCATCCCGCCGGCGCGGGTCGCGGTGAAGATCGAGCACGCGCTGAGCGCCAGACGCCCGCGCACCCGTTATCTCGTCGGCGCAGACGCCCGTGGCCAGGCGTTCACCGCACGCGTCCTCCCCGACCGCCTTATCGACTGGCTGGTCGCCCGCGTCACCTGAGCGCAGGGCTCAGCGGGTGCCCGCGGCGATCTCGCCGCGCGCTTCTTCGATCGTCTCGAGGCTGAGTAGTGCACCGGTCCGCTCGGCGATCTCGGCGGCCTCTTTGAGCGCCTCGTCGGCTCCCTCCAGTCCTGCCGCCGCTCGCGCCAAGGCAAGAACCTGGAGGGTGAACGGCAGCGACCAGAGCATGCCGCGTTCGCGGGCCGTCTCGCTCGCCCAATGGCTGAGCTCGACCGCCGCGTCGATCTCGCCCAATCCCAGTAGCGCTTCGGCCCGGATCGCGGCGCGCCAAGTCTCCATCTCACCGCCGCTGCCCATCGCTTCGCGGTAAAGGCGCTCCGCCTGCTCGATCGAGTCGAGCGCGTCCGCATACTCCTCGGCGGCCAGCTGGGACGCGCCCAGGTTCGCCAGGGCCAGGCTTTGCGAGAAGACGTCGCCGAGCCGTTCGGTCAGCTCGCAATTGCGCCGCGCAAGCGCGATTCCCGCCTCGACTTCGCCCCGCATCGCCAGCATCAGCGAGAGGTTGCTGCGCGTCCAGCTCGCGGTCTCCGGGTCGCCCTCCTCGGTGGCGATCCGCAGCGCGGCGTTGAAGAGCTCCTCTGCCTCCTCGATGCGGCCACGCTCGCGCCGCACCAGTCCCTTGCCCATTGTCGCCCAGGCGACAGGGTTGCCGATCACGATCCCGGCGCCGGCGTTGCGGTCGTCACCGGCCAGATCCAGCACTTCATCCAGCGCCCCCTCGAAGCCGTCGAAATCCCCGGCGCAGAGGAATGCGTAGGCACCGGCCGCACGCACCGCGATCCGCAGGTGAAGGTCGTCCGATTCGTCAGCGAGGCGGTTGGTCTCCGCCACGCCGGCGAGCCAGGCGGTTGCCTCGTGGGTGACGCCGGGGCGGGCAGAGGTGGCCAACCCCAGCATCGCCAGCGAGTGCCGGTCACCCGCCCGCACCGCTTTCTCCTCCGCTTCGGCGATCAATCGCTTTTCTTCGTCGCTGTCCATTCCGAGTCGCCAGGCGAACTGGAGCTGAAGCAGACGGGAGGCGATCGCCAGCGCCGTCGTCTCCTCGTCCTCGTCGAGCTCATCGACCAGCTCCATCACCCGGCGCCAGAGTCGCTGCGCGTCGCGGGGCCGGCTGGAGCCGGTCCAGTACGCCGCGCGCGCCGACCAGCGCGCCGCCTCGCGCGTCTCCTCGCCCTCCTCCATGTGATGCGCGATCAGAGCCGCCAACTCGTCTTCGCGATCGGGGTTCAGTTCGATCAGAGCCCGCGCCGTCGCCGCGTGGGTCTTGGCCCGCTGCTCGGCGAGCTGGGTGCCGTAGGCAACCTCGCGGGTGAGGGGGTGGCGGAAGGCGAAGACGCGTTCGGGGTAGAGCTCGGTTTCGTAGAGGAAGCCGGCCTCGGTCAGCTCGCACAGCAGTGGATCCGTCTCGGACGGCGTCACGCCGGCGGTAAGGCGGATCGTTCGCTCGTCGAACTCCTTGCCGGCAACCGAGGCGACCTGCAGCAGCCGCTTCGTCTCCGCCTCGAGCCGGTCGATCCGTGCGGCAAGGACCGTCTGCACGCTCGCCGGCACGCGGGTGTCCTCGATCGGTCGCGCCAGGTGGTAGGCGCCCCGCTCACCCTCCAGGTTGCCGGCCTCGGCCAGCGCTCGCACGATCTCCTCGATGAAGAACGGGTTGCCGTCCGTGCGTTCGTGGATCAGCTCGCCGAGCCCGTCCAGCGACGGGTCGGCGCCGGCCAGGTCGCGCAGCAGCTCCGCCGTGTCGGTTTCACCGAGCGGCTCCAGTGAGATCCGCTGGTAGTCGGGAGGGCCGGCCCACTCCGGCGTGTATTCCGGCCTGAAGTTGACGACCACCATCGTCTGGGTGCCCTCGACCGAGTCGAACAGCTCGCCGAGCATGGCGGCACTGCCCGCGTCCATCCAGTGCAGATCCTCGATCACGGTGACGATCGGCTCGCGCCTGTTCGGCGCCCGGATCAGGTGGCAGACGACGCTCTGCAGGGCACGCTGGCGTGCCTCGGCGCTGAGCTTCGGCAGGGGTCGGTCGGGATCTGGCACGCCGAGAAAGTCGAACAGCACCGGCAGCTCGCCGGCGAACTCCGGGTCGAGCAGCAGTGCCCGCCCGGCGATCTTCTCGCGCACTATCCGCTCCGGGTCACCGTCGTAGATGCCGAAGTAGGAGCGCAGCATCTGCAGCACCGGCATGAAGGGGACCTGCCGGCCATGGGCTTGGGCCTGAGCCTCGAACACCTCGATCCCGCCGGCCCGCGCCTGCTCGGCGAACTCGTGACAGAGCCGGCTCTTGCCGACTCCTGGCTCGGCGACGACTCCGACCACGGCGCCCTCGCCGGCCTTGGCCCGACCCAACGCCGCCTCCAGCACCGCCATCTCCTCGTCGCGGCCGACGAAGCGAGAGAAGCCACGCTCGCGTGAGAGGTCGAGCCGCGATCGTGCCGCGCCGACCCCGGCCAACTCGAACACGCACACCGGCCGGCTCGCTCCCTTGATCTCGAACTCGCCCAGATCCTCCAGCTCGAAGTAGCCGTGGGCAAGCTCGGCGGCGGCCTCGGTCAGGTAGGCCTTGCCGGGCTCGGCAAGCGCCTCCATCCTTTGGGCGAGGCCGACGGTGTGGCCGACAGCGGTATAACCGCTGTCGCTGCCGGTGCCTATCGCGCCGGCGATCACCTCGCCCGAGTTGATCCCGATCCGGGCGGAGAAGTTGAACCCGTGTTTGCGGCGCAGCTCGGCGGCGTACTCGGCGATGTCGTCGAGCATCCGCAGCGCCGCGAAGCAGGCACGTCGGGCATGGTCCTCATGGGCGACCGGGGCGCCGAAGATGGCCATGATCCCGTCGCCGGTGAATTTGTCGACAGTGCCCTCGAAGCGGTGCACCTCGTCGGCGAGGATCGAGAAGAAGCCTTGCATGATCTTGCGCCACTGCTCGGGGTCGTGCTGCTCGGCCAAATCCATCGACCCCTTGACGTCGGCAAAGAGCACGGTGACCTGCTTGCGCTCACCGTCGGCCTCGATGCGATCAGTGCTGCTCACAGACCCCAATCGTACGCCCCAAAGACACCTATACTGGCCGCACGCAAACCGATTGACTGGTCAGTCAGCCAGCATGGAAGAAGGCCAAGTGCGTGTAGCGGTGGTGCAGCTCAACTCGAACGGTGACAAGGCGCGGAATCTGGCCGCCGCCGAGCGTCTGGTGCACGCGGCCGCCACCGACGGCGCCGAGCTGGTCGCGCTGCCGGAGAAGTGGAACCTGCTCGCCTCCGGCGAGGAGATGACGGCGGGCGCCGAGGCGCTCGACGGACCCAGCCTCGGCGCCGCTCGCTCCTGGGCCGGCGAGCTGGGGATCCACCTGCTTGCCGGCAGCATCGCCGAGCGCGGCGATGGGGAGGCCTCAGGCAAGATCTTCAATACCTCGGTCCTGATCGGTTCCGACGGCATCGACCTTGCCGCCTACCGCAAGATCCATATGTTCGACGTCGAGGCCGGCGGTGTCACCTACCGCGAGTCCGAGTACGAGCAGGCCGGCGAGGAGATCGTCTCGGCCACGGTCGACGGTCTGGAGCTAGGTCTCACCATCTGTTACGACCTGCGCTTCCCCGAGCTGTACCGGATCCTCGCCGTGCGCGGTGCGCGTCTGATCGCGGTTCCCTCGGCCTTTACCGCCGCCACCGGCCACGATCACTGGGAGGTGCTGCTGCGCGCCCGCGCGATCGAGAACCAGGCCTTCGTCATCGCCCCCAACCAGATTGGCGAGGCAGCGCCCCACTACAGCTCCTACGGGTGCTCGGCAATCGTCGATCCTTGGGGAACGATGCTCGCCACCGCGCCCGACGAGGAGTGCTTCGTCTCCGCCGAGCTCGATCTGGCAAATCAGGAGCGGATCAGGGAGCAACTGCCCTCGCTTGCCAACCGCCGCTCTCAGACTTACCGTTGGCCGCAGCTGCTGGAGGCCCACGTCTGATGGCCAGCTCCAAAGCCGCCCCCGCGATCGACAAACGCCGCCAGATCCTCGATGCCGCGGTCCGCGTCTTCGCCCGCCAGGGCTTCCATTCGACTCGCGTCGCCGACATCGCCGACGAGGCGGGCGTCGCCTACGGCCTCGTCTACCACTACTTCAAGTCGAAGGACGAGGTTCTCAACGAGCTCTTCAGCGAGCGCTGGTCGCTGCTCCTGGCCGCGATCGAGGAGGCCGATGGCAGCGAGGCGACGCCACGCGCCAAGCTAGAGGCCGTCGCGGGCTTCATCGTCGACTCCTATCGCCACGACCCCGAGCTGATGAAGGTGATCATCGTCGAGGTCACCCGCGCCGCCAACTCCTTCGGTCGCACCCACCTGTCGGAGATCCGCCGCGCTTATGACTCGATCGCCAAGATCGTCGCCGACGGTCAGCAGGCCGGCGCCTTCCGCCGCGACATCGACCCGACCTTCGCCTCGATGTCCTTCTACGGCGCAATCGAGCAGCAGCTCTCAGGCTGGATCTTCGAATTGATCCCCGCCACCGACAACGACTTCGCGCAGGCAAAGTCCCTTGTCACCGCGACGATCTGCGACGGGCTCGAGCCTCGATAGGTAAGGTCGGGCGACGATGGAGAACGAGATGGTCAAACGACTCGTCTGGAGCGGCATGCTCGCCAGCGTAGGTGCGCTGGCCAGTATCGTCACTACCAAGGCTGCGGGCATCCTCTACCGACGACTCTTCGACGAGGACCCGCCGGAGTAGAGCGGGCGATGGCCGACCAGAGCTCCAACCCGGTCCCGCCGCCACGCGGCTCAGACGACCGCTCGGTCGCCGAGCTCGTCTTCGACGTCTCCGGACGAGCCTCCTCGCTCGTCCGCGAGGAGATCGAGCTCGCCAAGGCTGAGGTCGGCGAGAAAGTCGGCAAGATCCTGCGCGGCTCGGTCGTCGGCGTCGCCGCCGGCACCTTCGCCTTCCTCGCCCTGATCCTGATCATGGAGGGGGTCGCCTGGCTGCTTGCCGAAGAGGTCTTCGACGGCAACGCCTGGCCCGGCTTCTTCGTCGAGGCGGCGCTGTTCCTGCTGATTGCCGGCCTCGCCGGTCTCTTCGCCTACCGCTCGGTCCAGGCCGGTGCCCCGCCGGTACCCGAGCAGGCGATCGAGGAGGCCAAGCAGATCAAGAGCACGCTGCAGGGCGAGGGCAACGTGGAAGGGCCGGCATGAGCACCGGCGCTCCCGGCCGCTCCCCGGCCGAGATCCGCCACGACATCGACTCGCAGCGACAAGACCTGGGCCGCTCGGTCGAAGCCCTGCGCGGCCGTGTCGCCGAGCTCACCGACTGGCGCCGCCAAGTCAGCGAGCATCGCAGCCAGCTGATCGCCGCCGCCGCGGTCGCCGGCTTTGCGGTCGGCCTGCTTGCGATGCGCCGTCGCCGCAGGTAAGAGCTTCAGCTCAGCACTGACTTGCTGACGCTGCCGATGCCCAGCAGTCCCGGGCCGACGTGGGCGCCGAGGACGGCGCCGATCTCAGAGATGAAGGCCGGCTCGCAGCCGAAGATCTCCCGCGCGTCGTCGGCCAGGGCGGCAGCCGTCTCGTCGTCCTGGATGTGCTGGACGACCCAGGCATCGAGGCCGGACCCGTGGCGCTCGCGGGCGTAGTCGCGCAGGCGCTCGATCGAGCGGGCGCGGGTGCGGACCCGCTCCACCGGCGTGATCTCCTCTTCCAGGGTGAGGATCGGCTTGATCTTCAGCGCCGAGCCGATGAAGGCGCTGGCGCCGCCGATGCGCCCTCCTCGCCGCAGGTACTCGAGGGTGTCGATCGCGAACCACATCTTCAGCTCCTCGCGGGTCTGCTGGGCGCGGGCGAGCGCCGCGTCGGCATCGATCCCGGAGGCCGCAGCGGCAGCGGCACCGAGCGCGCAGAGGCCCATTCCGCCAGCTGCCGAGCGCGAGTCGAAGACCTTGATCCGCTCGCCGCCCTTGCCTTCGTCGATGAGCTGCTGCCGGGCCTGGCCGGCGGCCTCGAAGGTGCCGGAGATCCCGGCGGAGATATGGACCGAGGCGATCTCGCGGCCGGCGTCGAGCAGTGGTTCGTAGACGGCGGTGAAGTCGCCGATGGAAGGCTGCGAGGTCGTCGCGCCGCTCTCCGATGCTCGTAGCCGCTCGAAGAAAGCGCCATAGTCGTCGACCTCGGTCTCCTTCTGCTGCTCGCCGTCGATCGAGACGTAGAGGCTGACCAGCTGGATGTCGCGGTCGGTGAGGAGGTCGCGAGGAAGGTAGGCCGTGCTGTCGCAAACGACGGCGGTTGGCACGGTGGCGGTCAAGGCGCCGATTCTCGCAGACCTGCCGCTACACTTAATGAAGTGACTGAGACTCCACAAGAGGCGATCACTCTCACCGACAAAGCGGCCGGGAAGATCGGCGAGCTGCTGGGCGGTCAGGACGCCGAGGGCCAAGCGCTGCGCGTCGCCGTCCGCGGTGGCGGCTGCTCGGGCTTCCAGTACGCGCTCGCCTTCGATCGCGCCAAGGAGGACGACCACGTCTTCGAGGTCGACGGCGTCGCCGTCGTCGTCGACAAGGTCAGCATGCAGTTCGTCTTCGGCTCGGAGGTCGACTACGTGGAAGGTCTGCAAGGGGCGGGCTTTCAAGTCAATAACCCGAACGTCGTTGCTGCGTGCGGATGCGGTTCCTCTTTTCAGGTCAAAGAGGATGCCTCGCCCGCCGCTGTGTAGCGCGGACGCTGCAAACCGGCGCATCTCGGCAGCCTCAGTCGCTCGGATCGGGTCACGCACGAACAGTGCGCTCCCCTCACCTCGCTCCCTGCGGCTACCGACCTGCTTGGTTTTCGCGCCCGTGCGAGGGACTTATTCGATCTTCAGCGGCGGCGATTGGGCCGGCGCGGCGGGAGGCGGAGCAACCTCTGGCTGCTCGACACCGAGCGCTTCGGCGAGCTCGCCCGACTCGAACATCTCCTCGACGAGGTCCGCGCCGCCGACGAGCTCGCCGTTGACGTAGAGCTGCGGGAAGGTCTGCCAGTCCGAGATCTCCGCGGTCACCTCGCGCAGCGGCTGCAGCGCGGGGAGGACGTCGATCGCGCCGTACTCGATGTCCATCGTGTCGAGCACCTGCACGACCCGCATCGAGAAGCCGCAGCGCGGCATCTCCGGCGTCCCTTTCATGAAGAGCAGCACCGGGTTGGCAGCGATCAGCTCCTCGACTTTCTCCTTCAGCTGTGGATCGGCCATGGCCACAGACTAGCTACCCCGCCACCTCGGTCTTGATCGAGAGGGCGTGGATCTGCCCGTCGTCGAAGCGCTCCTTGACCGCGGCCTTGACCAGGCGGTGCTGGTCGAGTCGCGAGAGTCCCTCGAACTGCGCTGCCACCACGGTCGCCCGCAGGTGGTCGCCGGCGCCGGTCTCGTCTACCACCTCGACCGAGGCGCCGGGAAGGGCCGCCGCGATCATCGCCTCGATCTCCACCAGATCGGCCATCAGGCCATCTCAGCCAGAGATCTTCTCGCCCAGCGTCTGGAGCATCTCCTCGACGCGGACGAACTTGACCCGGGGGCGACCGTGGGGCTCGCCGCGGCCGACCTCGGCCTGGTCGATTGCCTGCCAGTCTTCGAAGCTGACGAAGCGGATGCCGCGCTCGGCGAGCAGATCGTCGACCGCGGATGCCTCGGGGTTGGCGGGGCTGAGCAGGGTCTGTGACTCGATGTCGGCGAGCAGGTGCTGGACGGTCTCCAGCGCGTCTTTCTTGTTGGTGCCGATCACGCCGGAGGGACCGCGCTTGATCCAGCCCGCGGTGTAATGGCCGACCTTGTGGCCGGAGTCGTGGGAATCGAGCACGCGACCGCCCTCGTTGAGGATCAGGCCGCGCTTCTCGTCGAAGGGGACCCCCTGGATCGGGATCCCGGTGTAGCCGACCGAGCGCAGGACCAGGCCGCACTCGAGCTCTTCGCGCTCGCCGCTGTCCTTGGCCCGCAGGCTGCCGCCGTCCTCGACCAGCTCGTTGCGGCTGACGACGATCGATTCGACCTTGCCGTCGCCCTTGATCTCGACCGGGGAGACGAGGAAGCGCAGCACGATCCGCTGCCGCTTGCCCTCGGGCCGGCGCTGGGAGAACTCGCGCAGCGTCTCGACGTTGACGCGGGTCGTCTTGTCGGCCTCGTCGGATTCGAGGAAGGCGGCACTCGCCGGGTCGAGCTCGACCTCGGCTGGGTCGACGATCACGTCGGCGTCCTCCATCTCCCCGAGCTCTCTGATCTCGGGGTTGGTGAAGGCGGCCTGCACCGGCCCGCGGCGACCGAGCACGACGATCTCGCGGATCTGCTTGCTGTCGAGCAGCTCGATCGCGTGGTCGGCGGTGTCGGTCTCGCGCAGCTCGTGGTCGGTCAGGGCGAGCATCCGGGCGACGTCCATCGCCACGTTGCCGTTGCCGATCACCACCGCGCGCTCGCCGGAGAGGTCGAACTCTTCGTCGCAGTAGTCGGGGTGGGCGTTGTACCAGCCGACAAAGGACGTGGCGGCGTGGCTGCCGGGCAGCTCCTCGCCCGGGATGCCGAGCCGGCGGTCGGTCTCGCAGCCGACCGTGAAGACGATCGCATGGTAGAGCCGCTCGAGATCCTCGACCTCGATGTCGTGGCCGACCTTGACGTTGCCGAAGAAGCGAAAGCCCTCACGCGCCGCGGTTTTTTCGTAGACGCGGATCACCGACTTGATCTTGGGATGGTCGGGGGCGACGCCGCCACGGACCAGGCCGAATGGCGTCGGCAGGCGGTCGAAGAGGTCAACCTGGGCGTGCGTGTCCGCGTCCTTGAGGATGTGCTCAGCGGCGTAGAAGCCGGACGGGCCGGCGCCGACGATCGCGACGCGTACGGGATTGTCTTCGGTGCCTATCTCGGTCATCTGGTTCTCAAGTGTCGCTGTCCGTCAGTTACCGAACGGACGGACGCGCAAGGATAGGGAAACGCGCGCCTCGTGCGCCTACGCGGCAAGCAATTGCGCGCTGCACTGCGGGCAGATGCCATGGTCCAGCACCGGCAGCTCGCTTCGCCGGAAGAGTTCCAGTCGCTTCGCCGCCTCCTCGACCTCGACCCACTCGCCGTCGACCAGGAAGCGGTCGCACCAGGCGCACATCGGCAGGAGGTCGTTGTCGTCGCGCGCCGCAAGCGGATCGAGGAGTGGCTGCGGCTCATCCCACTCTGCTTCCGCGCATAGCCGGGCAGAGAAGAGCACGACCCGGCCGGTGCTGTCGGCGGCGATGCGGATGTCCATCTCGCGGGTTACGTCCGGCCCGTCGCAGCGGAAGGGGAGCTCGACGTCGCGGACTCCTTCGCGGACACGTCGCAGCAGCAGCCGCTGCAGCTTCTTCACCTCTTGGCCGCCGACGAAGTCCCAGAGCGAGCGCCCGAGACTGGCCCCCGCCCCGTCCCAGCCGTTCTGCTCGGCGAAGCGGTAGAAGCCGTCGTCGACTCTGATCAGGCGGTCCTCTTCGTCAATCGCGTAGCTGAGTGTCTCGACAGTCATCCAGATTTAGATCGATTATCGGTCATCTCTCAGTACGGCTGAAGATCTCGACCGGATTAGTGCGGCTTTCAGCCGGCGGACGACGCGGCAACGGCGCTGGGCGCCCCGTCGAGTGCGTCGAGGGCCTTGCGCACCGACATCGCGACGCAGGTGAAGATCGGCGTCTCGCGCTCGGTGTAGGCGCTCGACTCGGTCGGGCGCAGCTCGTTGACCAGATCGAGGAACATCCCCGGATCGTCGCCCTCGAAGGCGACGACGAACTCCTGGTCGTCGAGGCCGAACGAGTAGGAGGTGTTGATCGCGATCTCCGGGTAGCGGCGGCCGACCTCGATGTGGCTTTTCATGATCCGCCCGCGCTCCTCCGCTGGCAGCCCATACCAGCGGCGCTGCTTGACCATCGGGTAGAGGAAGAGGTACTTGCGCTCGGAGACGCAGATCTCCGGCCGCGCCTGCTCCTCGCTGTAAGGAGAGCGTTTGGTCATCGAGAGGAAGGAGTGCGGCGTCTCGGCCCACTTCGCCAGGCCGCTCTGCCCGAGCACTACGTGGAAGGTGTGCAGATCGTCCAGGTTTGGGCTCTGCGAGAGGACGACCAGGTCGACGTCGCCGCGCGTGCCTATGGTTGAGTAGGCGCGTAGAGAGCGGTCGAGGGCGAAGTCCTCGCAAGCCACAAGGAACTCCTGCTTGTCGGCCGCGCGCAGCTCGGCGTCGCGGCGGCGCCACTCGGGGTCGATCTTGAAGAAAGTGAACTTGGCGAACGTGCGGTCGGCCATTCGGGTCACGATAGCGCCGGCGGCGTTGGTGGTTGCCGCGATCGCGCTGTTGCTCGGTCTGCACGCGGCGGGCGCGGGCTTCCAGGGCGACCCCCACGCCGTCGTGCGTGACGCCGCGCCCGGTGGGCGGCTCTGGGACGTGACGGACCGTCGCGCCCCGGTGATCGGCTTGACGCTGCTCGTCTGGCTGGGGGCGTTCGGCCTGGCGATGGCTTTCGACCGCAAGCGCGCGGGTCGCGCGGGTGCGCGCCTGCTCGCGCTCGCGCTCGTCTACCTGCCCCTGCTCTGCCTGGTTGCGGCGGCGCTGGAACCGAGTGTCGGCACCGAACGGTTGCTGGTCATGCTCGGCTCTCCGGGGCTGGCGGCGGTGACGTTGGCGAGTCTCGGCGGTTACCGGGCGCTCGCCTTCGCCTGTGCCGCGACGTCGCTGGCCTACGCGATCGACCTGATCGGCGGCTCGGCTCTGATCCAGCTCTCGATTGTCGGCCCCAACCCCGCCGGCGGGCACCGCTTCTACGGCATCGGGAACGAGCTCGAGGCCTGCCTGGTTGTCCTGATCCTGGTCGGAACCGGGGCGGCGGTGTCGGGGGCGTCGAGGCGCCATCCCGCCGCCTTCCTCGTCGTCGCTGCGATCTTCACCTTCGTCTTCGCCTACGGGCGCTACGGCGCCGACGTGGGCGCCGCGATCAGCCTGCCACTCGGTGCCGCGGTGGCCGCCGCCCTGCTCGCCGGCAGGCAACGCCTGGCCCTGCTTGCCTTTCTCCTGCCGATCCCCGCGCTGGCGATCCTCTCCGCCGCCGACCTGGTCACCGGAGCCAACGCTCACCTGACCAAGACCGTGCTCGACGCGAAGAGCGGCGGCGACGTCCTCTCCGTTGTCGGGCACCGCCTCAGCGAGACGGTGAGCAGCTTCGCCCGTCCGGTCCTCGTCGCCGGCCTTCCCGTCGTCATCGCCGCCGCCGTGCTCGCCTGGTTGCGCCGCGATCGCGTGGCGGCCTGGCTGAACGGCCTTCCAGCGATGCGTGCCGGCATGCTCGGCGCCCTCGCCGCGACCCTCGTCGGCACCGTCGCCAACGACTCCGGCGCCCTCCTGCTCGAGATCGGTGGCGCTTATCTACTCGTCTTCATCGGCTTCGCCTGGGCCGAATCGCGCACCTGAGCTCGAGGCGCTTCCTCAGACATTCGTCTGCCAAGACAACAAGTTACACTTTCGTGTCCCACACGTCACAGCTTTCTCCCTAGCATGGTCGCATGGAGGCAATGGCAATGGCACGACAGGACTGGACAGACGATCGCCTGGAGGAACGCTTCGACCACCTGGAAGCGACGATGGATCAGCGCTTCAGCGCGATTGATCAGCGCTTCGAGCGGGTCGAAGGTGGAATCGAAAGCCTCCGCGTCGAGATCAAGGCCGGCAACGCCGAACTCCGTAAGGAGATCAGCGAGAACAACGCCGAACTCCGCCTGGTGATCAGCGAGAACAACGCCGAACTTCGTAGAGGGATCCAGCAGAGTACGGGCGACCTGCGCGGGGAGATGCATGCGGGGGATGCCGGCCTGCAGGCGGAACTTGCAGCGCTCAATCGCACGTTGATCCAGACCGCCTTCGGGCTCATCGGGGCGATCGTCGCCGCGATCCTTGTTCACCTCGCGTAGGGCGAGCTCGCCCAAGGCGGTTCCGGCGCATCCTCTAGGCTTAGTGCTTCGTGCGAATCGCCCTAGTCTCGCCATATTCCTGGAGTTACCAGGGCGGCGTGAACCGGCACGTCGAGTCGCTCGCCGAGGAGTTTCTCGGTCGCGGTCACCACGTGCGTGTGCTCGCCCCCTTCGATCCCCCAGATCGGCTCAGCCGGGCGCTTCACCGCGCGCCCGCGGAGGCCCGCGAAATGCCCGACTATCTGGTCCCGATGGGCCGCACGGCGGGGTTCTCGGCCAATGGTGCGGTCTCCAACCTCGCCCCCTTCCCGGCGGGCGGCGTCGTCGCCCCGCGTCGCGAGCTGCGCCAGGGCCGCTACGACGTAGTCCACATCCACGAGCCGATCGTGCCGCTGGTTGGCTGGAACGCCGCACTTGCGACCCCCGTCCCCGCGGTCGGGACCTTCCACGCCTACTCGACCAAGGCGATCCCCAACCACCTCGCTTCGGCGCTGGGCGGAAGGCGGGTCTTGAACCGGCTCTCGGCCCGAATCGCGGTCTCCGAGGCAGCCGCCTGGACGGGGCGCCGCTGGTTCGGCGGGCACTACGAGGTGATTCCGAACGGCGTCGACGTCGACGCTGCACCGCACGGCCCAAAGCCGCCGAGCGGCGAGCTGCGTGTGCTGTTCGTCGGCCGCCCCGAGGAGCGCAAGGGCCTGCCGGTGCTGCTGACCGCTTTCGAAGCGCTGGTCGAGCATGTGCCCAGCCGCCTCACCGTGATCGGCGCCGAGCGCGAGGACGTGCTGCGCTATCTGGCCGATCCCGAGACGATGCGCTGGGTCGACGTGCGTGGCCGCGTCTCCGGCGAGAGCCTCTGGGCGGCGCTGCACGACGCCGACCTGCTCTGCGCCCCCTCGCTCTCCGGTGAGAGCTTCGGAATGGTCCTCACCGAGGCCTTCGCCGCGGGCACCCCGGCGATCGCCTCCGCCATCGCCGGCTACAGCGACGTCGTCACCGATGGCGTCGACGGAGTGCTGGTCCCGCCCGGCGACCCGCAGCGTCTCGCCGAGGAACTGCAGCGCGCCCACCACGAGCCCGAGCGCCTGGCGGCGATGGGCGCGGCGGCGCGCCAGAGCGCCCATCGCTACGCCTGGCCGCGAGTCGCCGATCGCGTCACCCAGGTCTACGAGCGTGCGCTCGAGGCGCCGGCCCCGTCTGGCGCGGTCGAGCGTGCCGCGCATTGGGCCGGCATCCGGCCTGCCGACGGCGCCCCCTCGAGCCCGCCACGGCGCCTGCCCACACTCGACCCGCCGCTCGCGCAGAGCGGCAGTCGCAAGCGACGCATCGCCCGCCGTGCCGGCCTCGGGGTCGCCGGCATTCTCGGCATCGGCCTCACCGCGCTCGCGGCGCAGAAGATCGGCGTCGACAACGTGATCGCGAGCATCGTCCGCTCCGATCTCACCTGGGTCCTGGTTGCCTGCGGGTTGATGGCTCTCTCACTCTTCTTCCGCGCGGCGTCCTGGTACGCGATCGTGCGCGCTGCCCTGCCCAACCGGCCGGTGCGGCGTCGCGACGTCACCTCGGCGACGATGATCGGCGTGCTGATGTCGGCGACGCTGCCGGCACGGCTCGGCGAGCCGGCGAGGGCGATGACCCTGGCGCGGCGGATCGGCCGCATGCGCGAGACCTTTTCCGTGCTGCTGGGTACCCTCGTCTCGCAGACCGTGCTCAACATCGTCGCGCTGGCCCTGCTGGGGACGATCATCGTCTCCAGCACCGACCTCTTCCACTCCAGCACCGAGAAGCTGTTCGTCTTCAGCTTCGTGCCGCTCGCTCTCCTGCTCATCGTTCTGATCGCACCGGTGCTGATGCGCCGCAACGGCAACGGCCGTTTCGCCCGCATCGGCGCCGCCATGCACCGGGCCCTGCTGCAGGTGCGGGCGGGCCTGGCGGTTTTCCGGCAACCGCGCTACGGCGCCGTCGCCGGCGTCGCCCAGCTCGGCGCCTGGGCGATCCAGCTCGCCGCCTGCTGGGCCCTGCTCGCGGCGCTCGGCCTCAGCGGCCATGCCGGCATCGGCGCCGCGGCGGCGGTGCTGTTCGCGGTCAACGTGACCGCGGTCGTGCCGGCGACCCCGTCCAACATCGGCGTCTTCCAGCTCGCCGTGATCAGCGTCCTGCACACCGGTTGGGGGGTAAGCACCGCCGACGCTCTCGCCTACGGCGTCATCCTGCAGGCGGTCGAGATCGCCACCGCCGTCGCCCTCGGTCTGCCCGCTCTCGTCCGCGAGGGCCTCACCTGGAGCGACCTCAGGATCCAGGCCATCTCCGCATCTCCGGTCCGTCTCAAGCCGCATCCCAACGAGAAGCAGGATGCCGGCGAACGTATCGGTGCCTAGCCCGGTCTTCTCGGCGCGATTACTCGTCTGAGCTGCGCGGCACTTTGCCGCCTTCCGCGCCGGGTTCCTGCGCCGGGCCGCGGGGGGAGGCGATGCCGAGGACCCGCATCGCCTTGAGGCCGAGGCCGAGCTTCTCGCGCCCCTCGGTGGCGGAGACGTCGTGGCCGCAGAGCTCGCGCACGCGCTCAAGCCGGTAGCGGATCGTGTGGCGGTGGGTAAAGAGCTGTTTTGCGGTGGCGGCGACGTTGCCGTCGTTGCCGAGATAGGCCTCGACCGTCGCCACCAGCTCGGTCTCGTACTGGTCGTCATAGGCCGCGAGCGGCTCGATCGTCTCGGCGAAGAAGCGCTGCAGCTCGCCTGGATCCTCACTCATCGCCGGTAGCAGCAGGCGGTAGGCGCCGGTGTCCTCGAAGGCGAGCAGGGGCCGGTCCTCGGCTTCGCCGACGTTGACCGCGAGGTGGGCCTCGTTGCCGGCGCGGTAGAGGTCGACGGGATCGGCGACACGGCGGCTGGCGCCGATCGTCAGGTGGAAGCCGGCCAGCGCGTCCTCCAACTCGCGCGCCAAACCGGCGGCAGCGCGCTGCAGGCGCTCCTCCTCTTCGACGGGGACGATCACGGCGATCTCTGTCGCGACCTCCCCCTGCTCGACCGCGGCGAGGGCGCCCGGCGCGAGCGAGCGCAACGTTCGCATCGCCAGGGTCAGCACCCGTGCCCGCCACTCGCCGGTCTGTGCCGTCCGCGGTGCGGCGCGCAGGACGATCGCCCCGGCTCCCTTCTCCAGATCGGTGCCAAGCTCGCCGGCGCGGGCGACGATGTCCCCGCGGTCGGTCACCTGGCGGGCGAAGACTGCTGCGACAAAGACACCCGCCACCTCCTCGTTCTGCCAGTCGGGGGAGCGGGAACGCTCCAGCTCCAGGGCCAGCAGGGTCGTCACCATGCGGGCAATCGCCGGGTCGGGCGGGGCTTTCGCCCGGTAGCGCAACTCGCCGACGGCGGCATCGGCCACTCGCAGCTCCACAGAAGTAACCCGCTCCCCACCAGCCAACAGCTTCTCCTCCTGGTCGGGAGACGCGCCAGCCACGGCAAGCACCGCCCCCGAACGCTCGATCAACGCAACGCTGGCATCCAGCACCCGAGCAGCAGCCCGCGCCACGGCTGGCAACCCAGCTCCCGATTCAACCGCTTCGGAGAGCGCATCCAACGGCTCCTGATCAGCCGCTTTTGCAGGGTTTTTAGCTCCTTTTGCGCTGGTGGACATTCGCTCATTATCGCGAGACCTCCCATTTAGGGCCTGTCCGGTAGGGCTGAAACGTCTTGTACTTTTTCGGTGCCAGCCTCGGGCGTCAGCCCAACCGCCACCACCGAAAAAGTTAAGTGGAAGCCCTGCCGGACAGGCTCTCAGCCGAGAACTTCGACGATGTCGTTGTAGTAGTAGACGATCGCAAGCCCCACGACGACACCGGTGAGCACCAGTGCGACAAGCACGATCACCGAGAGCACCCCCGCCGCCGCCTTCTCCCAGATGCGGCCGTAGGAGCCGATCGCGGGGACGAAGATCAGGGCGACGAAGGCGACCAGGCTGACCAGCCCGGCCGCGCCGAAGAGCAGGTACTCATTTTCGATCTTCTGCAGGGCGAACGGCAGCACGGGCTCCATTCTGCCGCACCGGTCCGTCCGAAGAGTGATGCGGTGGCCGGGTCGATCGCATCGTGGTGATGACAAGGGCGACGGCGGCACTGAGCGAGAAGGCAGCGGCGCCGAGTGCCCAGCCGGAGCTGACGTCGCTCATGTAGTGGACGCCGAGGTAGACGCGCGAGAGGCCGATCAGCGCGGTGAGGCCGATCCCGGCTGCGACCACGAGCGTTCCTCGTGCCATTCCCACCCGCAGGCGCATCACGATCGTCACTGCCAGCCAGACGTAGAAGGTCGAATAGGCTGCGTGGGCGCTGGGGAAGGACGACCCGGAGGCGGCAACGAGCCCGTCGCCGGGTCGCGGTCGATCGACAGCGTCCTTGATCTCGTGGACGCCGGCGACGACGATCGCCATGCCGGCGATAAGCACGCCAAGCTCGGCCCAGCGGCGGCGGGCGGCGAGGATCGCCGCCGCGACCGCGGCGAGCGGCCAGCAGATAGCGCCCGAGCCGAGTGCCGTCACCAACTTGGCCAGGTCGACGAGCCAGGCGGCGCGCAGCTTTTCGGCGATTTCCATCGCCGTGATGTCGCCCGGCGTGGGGCCGGGGTCGCCGTTGACGATCACCGTGTAGGCAATGAGGACGAATGCGGCGACGGCAAAGGTCGCCATCAGCGAGGTGAATTCGAGCCCGAAGGTGCCGCCCGGCGTCACCCGGTCCCAGAGGAAGCTGAGCTGCGGCTGGAAGCGGCGCGCGAGGACGACGATCCACCGCGTCACCCAATGGCCCTCCATCCAGCGCACCGCGGCCCGTCGGTTCGCCTCGACCCGGAAGCGGCGCACCAGCACGACCGCGCCGACGATGACGACGATCAGCGTGCCGAGAAGGAAAGCGCCCCGACCGGCGTACTTGGCGGCGGTGTCGATGCTGCGCGAGAAGAAGTAGCCGATCAGGATGTGGGCGCTGGCCCAGAGCCCGGTGCCGAGGATGCTGTAAGGGACGAAAGCGCGGTAGCGCATGCCCGAGCTGCCGGCGATGAAGGGGGCAAAGGCACGCACGAGGCTGATGAAGCGGCCGATGAAGATCGTCTTGCCGCCGTGTCGGGAGAAGTAGTCCTCGACTTTCTCGAAGCGCTCGTGGCTGATGCCGAAGCGCGGTCCGTTGCGCATCACGAACTCGCGGCCGAGCTTGCGGCCGAGGAAGAAGCTGGTCGTGTCGCCCGCCCAGGCGGAGAACCAGGCGATCGCGATCAGCAGGTAGATGCTGATCGCGCCCTGACCCGCGACCGCGCCCCCCAGCAGCATCACCGTCTCGCCGGGGACGACGAGGCCGACGAAGGCGCCGGTCTCGGCGAAGGCAAAGACGCCGACGAGGAGGTACGTCCAGGCGCCGAGCGCGTTAGAGACGTCTTCCAGCAGCCCCTGGAGTTCGTCGTGGGGGATCGCCCGGCTGAGCAGGTAGTAACCGCCGGCGATCGCTGCGGCGATGACCGCGATCAGCAGGCGGCGCCGTCGCCGGTTCTCCGGCAGCTGCATTTTCATGGCGCTCGCCCTGCCTCGCAGACGATCGCGTCGTCGCGGTCGAGTTGTACCGCGGCCGACTTTGCCGCAGCCAGGGTGGGGAAGAGGCCGACAGCGGTGGGACCCGAGCCGGACATGAAGACCAGCGGGGCGCCGACCTGACGTAGAGCGCCCAAGGCGTCGTCGATATCCGGCCGCAGCGAGAGTGCGGCCGGCTCGAGGTCATTGGCGAGCAGGTCGCGATACTCGAGCGGGGATGCACCGGCACTGACCATCTGACGAAGTCGGCTCGCCAAGTCACCCAGCTCGGCAGCGCCGCGACCGAGTCCAAGCCGGTCGGACTCGGCGAAGACGGCGGCGGTGCTGAGACCGCCACCGCCGGGTAGCAACAGAACTGCATGGGAGGCGGGAGCCGGGAGCCGCTCGACTCGCTCCCCGGCCCCTTGTACGAGAGCCAGGGCGGGTGAGAGCTGCGAGGGGACGTCGGCTCCCAGCCCGGCTGCGATCCCCTCGAGGTCGGGCGCCTCGTCACCCGCTTCGCCCGACTTTCGCGCCAGCCGCAGGATCGCGGCGGCGTCGGCGCTACCCCCGCCGAGGCCGGCTGCCACCGGGATCCGCTTCTCGATCTCCACCCGCAGCGGTGGGCTCTGCCAGCCGGCTTTGCGTAGAGCCGCCAGTGCTTGAGCCGCCAGGTTGTCGCCCGCGACGCTGGCACAGACGACCTCGTCGAAATCACGTCCACCGGCAGCCGGGGTCCCCTCGGAGATCTCGATCGCGTCAGCCAGGGCAAGCGGCTCGAACAGCGAGCAGAGCGCGTGCAGTCCATCGGCGCGGCGCGGGCCGAGATAGAGGCAGAGGTTGAGCTTGGCGGGTGCTTGGATGCGCATCGGAGCGGGCGTCACTCGCTTTCGTCCAGTTTCCCCGCCAGAGCGGCGAAACTCGCGGGGGAGAGCGCCTCGGCACGCGCATCCCCGGCTATTCCCAGCTCGCGCAGGGCGTCGCGGGTGGCACTCAGCGAGCCGGGGCGGACGTGCTCCAGCGAACGGGCCAGCGACTTGCGGCGGTGGGCAAAGGCGGCACGAACCAGCTCGCGGGTGGCTGCGTCGGCGCCGGGTCCGGTGCGCCGCAGACTCAAGATCGCCGACTCGACTCGCGGTCGCGGTCGGAAGACCGCAGGGTCGACCGTGCGCAGCAGCTTCACTTCGCAAGCCAGCTGTGCCTGCACGCTCGGCGAGCCGTAGGTCCGATTCCCCGGCGCGGCTCGCAGGCGGTCGGCGATCTCCCGCTGCACCATCACCGTCCAGTGCCGTACCGATTGCAACTGCTCGATCGTGCGCAGGATCAGCGGCGTGGCGATCGAGTAGGGGAGGTTGGCGACGACCGCGCTCGGCGCTGGGTCGAAGCCGGCCAGGTCGAGCTTCATCGCATCGCCCCAGTGCAGCTCGACCTCGGGGTGCGTCGCGAGTGGCGCCAGCACTGACTCCAGATTGCGGTCGATCTCGATCGTGTGGACGTGCACGGCGGCGGCTGCCAGGCGCTCGGTCAACACCCCTTCTCCGGCGCCGACCTCGAGCACCACGTCGGTCGGCCCAAGCCGGGCGTCGCGGACGATCGCGTCGAGCAGGTTCGGGTCAGCGAGGAAGTTCTGCCCGAGCCTGACCATGTGTCGGTCCTACCAGCCGAAGAGGGCGCGGGCGTTCGCCTCGACGGTCCGCTCCAGCTCCTCGTAGGAGACCCCGCGCGCCGCGGCGACGACCCGGGCGGTGTCGACGACGTAGGCGGGCTCGTTGGGCTTGCCGCGCATAGTCTGGGGCGCCAGGTATGGGGCGTCGGTCTCGACCAGGATCAGCTCGTCGGGCAGCTGCGCGGCAGCCTCGCGCAGATCGTCGGAGCCGGGGTAGGTGGTGTGGCCGGCGAAGGAGCAGTACCAGCCGCGCTCGGCGGCGTCGGCGGCGCGCCAGGGGGCGGAGAAGCAGTGAAGGATCACGGGGGTGTCGCCGGCCTGGGCGTCGAGCACCGCGAAGATCTCGTCGATCGCCGCCGTCTCGCCGTCCTTGTCGCGGCCGTGGATGACGATCGGCAGCCGCAGCTCGCGGGCGATCCCGACCTGCGCCTCGAAGGCGCGTCGCTGGTCGGCCGGGCCGGCCGACTCGTGGTAGTAGTCGATCCCGGTCTCGCCAATCGCCCGCACCTTCTCGTGCGCGGCGAGTCGGGCGATCTCCTCGGCCTGCGCGTCGTCGAATCCGCTCGCCTCGGTCGGGTGGCGGCCGACGCTGGCAAAGACCTCCTCGTGGCGCTCGGCGGCACCGATCGCCGTGGCGTTCTGTTCGCCGCCGAGGCCGACGTTGAGCATGCGCTCGACGCCTGCTGCGAGCGCGACCGCAACCAGCTCTGCCTCGGGCCGCTCGCAGAGGAATAGATGCGTATGGGAATCGATCATCGCCGCGTCAGCCTAGTCCAACGAGTGCGGTCGACTTTTTGCTCGCGTAGCGGCTCAAAAGTCGACCGCACTCACCTCGGTAGCCTCTTTCATCTATGCCGGAGCGCGACTACATAACTGCGACCAGGGAACGCGTCGTCGTCTTCGACGGCGGTATGGGCGCGACCCTGGAGCAATTCGACCTGACCCAGGAGGACTACGGCGGCCTGCTCGGCAAATGCCATGAGGCGCTGGTCCTCAACCGCCCCGATGTGATCGAGGGCGTCCATGCCTCGATGCTCGAAGCCGGTGCCGAGGTGGTCGAGACCGACAGCTTCCAGGGCTCACGGCTGAAGCTCGAGGAGTGGGGGCTGGGCGAGCACACGCACGAGATCAACGTCAAGGCGGCTCAGATCGCCCGCAAGGCGGCGGGCGAGGACCGCTTCGTCGCCGGCTCGATCGGGCCGACCGGCTTCCTGCCCGCGTCCGACGACCCGACCCTGGGCGACATCTCCTTCCGCAAGCTGGTCGAGGTCTTCGCCGAACAGGCAAAGGGCCTGGTCGAGGGGGGCGCCGACCTGATCATCATCGAGACGGCGCAGGACATCCTCGAGGTCAAGGCCTCGATCTTCGGCGCCCGCGAGGCATTTGCCGAGACCGGCCGCACGCTGCCGATTCAGTGCAGCGTCTCGCTGCTGCCGCAGGGCGGCAAGATGCTGCTCGGGACCGATATCCAGGCGGTGCTGACGACGCTGACCGCGCTCGACGTCGACGTGATCGGGCTCAACTGCTCTACCGGCCCCGAGGACATGCGCGAGGCGATCCGCTTCCTCGGCGAGCACAGCCCGTTGCCGGTCCACTGCATCCCCAACGCCGGCCTCCCTCTGCAGGGGCCCGACGGCGAGACGTTCTTCCCCGAACAGCCCGAGCCGCTGGCGGCGACGCTGGGCGAGTTCGTCGAGCGCTACTCGGTCGGGATCGTCGGTGGGTGCTGCGGGACGACCCCCGAGCACATCGCGGCGATCCGCGAGCGGGTCGACGGCCGCGTGCCGGGCGAGCGCCCGGCGCCGGGGCCGATCGAGGTCTCCTCGATGATGACCGCGACGCCGCTGGTCCAGGAGCCGCGCCCGACCCTGGTCGGCGAGCGCGTCAACTCGCAGGGCTCGCGCAAGGCCAAGGAGCTGCTGCTGGCCAACGACTACGACGGCCTGGTCCAGGTCGCCGAAGACCAGGTCGAAGGCGGTGCCCACGTGCTCGACATCTGCGTGGCGCTGACCGAGCGCGCCGACGAGGACGAGCAGATGGTGGCCGTGGTCGAGCGGATCTCGTTGACCCAGCCGGCGCCGATCCAGGTCGACTCGACCGAGCCCAACGTCATCGAGGCTGCGCTCGAGAAGATCCCCGGGCGGGCGATCGTCAACTCGATCAACCTCGAGGCCGGAGAGGACAAGGCCAACGTCGTCGCGCCGCTGGCAAAGGCCCACGGAGCGGCGCTGATCGCGCTGACGATCGACGAGGTCGGCATGGCGAAGACGGCCGAGCGCAAGGTCGAGATCGCCAAGCGCATCCGCGACCTGGTCTGCGAGAAGCACGGCCTCGACCCCGAGGCGCTGATCTTCGACGCGCTCACCTTCACCCTGACCACCGGCGACGACGAGTGGAAGCCCTCGGCCGTGGAGACGATCGAGGGGATCCGCCGGATCAAGGCCGAGATCCCGGGCGTCAAGACCTCGCTCGGCGTCTCCAACGTCTCCTTCGGCGTCGGCCAGCCGGCCCGCGCCGTGCTCAACTCGGTCTTCCTGCACCACTGCGTCGAGGCCGGGCTCGACCTGGCGATGGTCAACCCCAACCACATCACGCCCTACTCGGAGATCTCCGACGAGGAGCGCGAGCTGACCGACGACCTCGTCTTCAACCGGCGCGAGGACGCGCTGGAGCGCTTCATCGGCCACTTCGAGTCGAAAGGCGAGGAGGCTGCCGAGGAGGCCGACGACCCGACCGAGGGGATGGAGCCCGAGGAGGCCCTGCACTGGCACATCCTGCGCCGCAAGAAGGACGGGGTCGAGGAGTGGATCGACCGCTCGAACGAGAAGATCGGCGCCGTCCCGACGCTGAACGAGGTGCTGCTGCCGGCGATGAAAGAGGTCGGCGACAAATTCGGCGCCGGCGAACTGATCTTGCCCTTCGTCCTGCAGTCGGCCGAAGTGATGAAGCGCGCCGTGGCGCGGCTGGAGAACTACCTCGACCGGATCGATGGGCACACCAAGGGCAAGGTCGTGATCGCGACCGTGTTCGGCGACGTCCACGACATCGGCAAGTCGCTGGTCAACACGATCCTCACCAACAACGGCTACACCGTGGTCGACCTCGGCAAGCAGGTCCCGGTCGAGACGATCATCGAGGCCGCGGTCGAGAACGATGCCGACGCGATCGGCCTCTCCGCGCTGCTCGTCTCGACCTCGAAGCAGATGCCGATCTGTATCCAGGAGCTGCATCAGCGCGGTCTCGAGTTCCCGGTGCTGATCGGCGGCGCCGCGATCAACCGCGACTTCGGCCGCCGCACGCTCTACCCGCACGGCAAAGAGTCCGACGACGTCTACGACCCGGGCGTCTTCTATTGCAAGGACGCCTTCCAGGGCCTCGACACGATGGACGCGCTCGTCGACGAGGAGGCGCGCGGAGCGCTGGTCGAGCGGATCCACGCCGAGGCGAAGCAGCTGCGCGAGAAGCCCGTCGTCGTCGACGACTCGCCGCCGACCACCGACGCCGGCGTGCGCTCCGCCGCCGTCACCGACAACCCGATCCCCGAGTCGCCGTTCCTGGGCACTCGTGAGGTCGAGATCGACCTGGACGAGGTCTACCCCTACCTCGACCGCCACGTGCTCTTCAAGCTGCACTGGGGCGGCAAAGGGGTCAAGGGCGAGGCCTGGCGCGAACTGATCGAGGGCGATGGGGAGGAGGAGGGCTTCGCGCCCCGTCTGGAGCGGATGTGGCGCGAGCAGGACTACCTCCAACCGCGGGCTCGGCTCGGTTACTTCCCCTGCAACTCCGAGGGCAACGAGCTGATCGTCTTCGACCCGGCCGACCCAGGGCGCGAGCTGGAGCGGCTCGTCTTCCCGCGCCAGCCCAAGCACGACCGGATCTGCCTTGCCGACTTCTACCGGCCGCTGGAGAGTGGCGAACGCGACGTGGTCGCCCTGCAGGGCGTCACGGTCGGGCCCGAGGTGACCGAGCTGATCGAGCGCCTGGAGAGCGAAGGCGAGTTCGCCGAGCAGCTCTTCGTCCACGGTCTCGGCGTGCAGTCCGCCGAGGGTCTGGCCGAGTGGTTGCACGCCCAGGTGCGCCGCGAGCTCGGCATCGATCCCGACCAGGGACGCCGCTACTCCTGGGGCTACCCCGCCTGTCCGGACCAGTCTGAGCACGAGAAGGTCTGGCGCCTGCTCGACCTCGAGCAGATCGGCATGACCCTCTCCGACGGCTACGCCGTGACCCCCGAGCAATCGACGGTGGCGATAGTCGCCCATCACCCCCAGGCCGTCTACTTCGGCATGAAATCCGGCTTCATCCCCGAGCACAAGGCGCCAGACGAACTGATCGCAGGCACCGAGCGAGGCGGCCAGCTCCCACCCGAGCGCGAGCCGGTCGGCTAGGCCTGGGTCCCGAGCGCATCCCCCGCAACACGCAGTCAAATCAGCACCTCCTAGGGGCGAACCCGGCTGCGGTGCGCCTTATGTACCTGTGGGGGACAAAAGGCGCACCGGAAACCTGAATCACGCGATTGCGGCGCTGGCGGACCGGCAGCATGGTGTGGTCTCGCGGCAACAGCTACGAGCGCTGGGTCTGACAGATCGCGCGATCACTGCTCGGACCCTGTCCGGCTCCATGCACCCGCTCTTCCGTGGGACTTTCGCGGTCGGTCATCGCGTAATTGGGCGACATGGGCGCATGCTTGCGGCCGTGCTTGCGTGTGGGGACGGAGCCGTCCTCTCCCACGGCAGTGCCGCCGAGTTACTCGGCTTGTGGGAAAAAAGGGCAATCCCGGTGGACGTCATCGTCCCGCGCCGATCAGGCAGGAAGATCCAGGATGTTCGCTGGCACCATGTCCTCCGGCCGGAACCGGAGGAAATCGGGGTCACCGAGGGGATCCCCTGTACGACTATCTCCCGGACACTGGTCGATTTGGCAGGGCGTGTGGGTGAGAAGTCGCTGCGACGGCTGGTCGAGCAAGCAGCTGTTCTCCGCCTGCTGGATATTCGGGACGTGGACCGCGTGCTCGCGCGTGGGCGGCGGCGTGGCGCCCCGGTGCTCCGCCCAATCCTTGATGTTTGGCGCACCGAGGATGAACGGATACCGCGATTGCGCAACCCATTCGAGGCGCGAGTTTTGCCCGGTCTCGTTGAAGTCGGTCTGCCCCGTCCGCAATGCAACGTCAAGCTGCGAATCGACGGACATATCCTCGAGGTCGACCTGCTCTGGAAGGAGCAGCGGTTGGTGATCGAAACGGACGGCGAGGAAACGCATGGCACACGCGCCGCCTTCCAGCACGATCGCTGGCGCGATCAGGTTCTGGCGGCCGCCGGCTACCGCACCGCCCGAGTTACCTGGCGCCAGATGGAGAACGAACCTGCATCGACCCTCAAGCGCATCAAGCGCATGCTGGAAGCGCTTTGATGGGTTCCGGTGCGCCTTATGTACCTGTGGGGGACAAAAGGCGCACCGGAAGCTCGCGTGAGTTCCGGGGGAAGGACTCGAACCCTCGCTTCCTGGACCAAAACCAGACGTGCTAGCCGACTACACCACCCCGGATCGTGGTCACGAGCGTAGCGCCCATGTCGGGGTAGATCCCGTCCGGGCAGGCGCTTAGGGTCGTTTTCATGGAGATAAGCGGAGTCTCGCTGGACCCGGAAGTACGCGCCGGGCTGGCGCGCAGCTGGAAGGCGCTGATGGCGATGGGGGTGCTGGCGATCGTCGTCGGCTGCGTGGCGATCGTCGTGCCCGCGGTGGCATCGGTCGGCACGGCGATCTTCATCGGCTGGATCCTGGTCATCGCCGGGGCCTTCCTCGTCGCCGGCGCGTTCACCGCGCACTCGATCGGGTCGGTCATCCTGCGCCTGCTCTGGGCCTTCCTCACGGTCATCGTCGGCCTCTGGCTGATCGTCGAACCGCACAACGGCACCCTGACCCTGACGCTGGTGCTCGGCACCTACTTCCTCTTCATGGGCCTCACTCGCATCGCCGTCGCCTTCGCCGGCCGCGGCCGGCAGGGCGCGGGCCTAGTAGGTCTCAGCGGCGTCGCCGGCCTCCTGATCGGCATCCTCGTCCTGGCCAAGTTCCCCAGCTCCGCAGACTGGGCAATCGGCCTACTAGTAGGCATAGACCTGATCTTCGCCGGCTGGACCCTGACCTCAGTAGCTCTCGTGGGTCGGGACCTCTCCCGCAGCTGACGCATCCCGGAGCGCGATCTGCCGCAAGCGCTGGGCCGAGCGAGGATGGGGCATCCCGGAGTGCGCGGCGTCCTGTTTTCGCCCCACCGGTCGTAGAGAGGTGCGCTTGGATGGTGGCGAAAACCCAGCAAACGGAGGGATGCCCCATCCTCGCTCCCCCGGCATTACGATCCAAAGGTGAGCTCCCCCCTGGTTCTGGTCATGGCGGCCGGCGAGGGCACGCGTATGCGCTCGTCGACGCCGAAGATGCTCCATCCCGTCTGCGGGCGGCCGATGGTCGCCTGGCCGATCCTTGCTGCGCGCGAGGCCGGCGCCGGTCGGGTCGCGGCGATCGTCTCGCCCGGCCGCGACATCTCCGCCGGCTTCCCTGGCGAGGTCGAGACCGTCGTCCAGCCCGAGCCAGACGGCACCGGCGGCGCGGTGCGTGCCGCCCTGCCACTGATCGAGGAAGCTGAGACCGTTCTCGTCCTCTCCGGCGACCATCCACTGATCTCCGCCGAGGACATCGCCGGCCTGCTCGAGGCTCACGCATCCTCCGGCGCTGGGGCGACGATGCTGACGATCGAGCTCGACGATCCCGGCTCATACGGCCGGGTCGTTCGTAGTGCCGACGGCGAGGTTGAACGGGTAGTCGAGGCTAAAGCGGCCGGCGATGCCAGCGGCGACGAGCTCGCGATCCGCGAGATCAATGCCGGCACCTACGCCTTCGCCGCCGAGTCGCTCGCCGCCGCCCTTCGCGGGCTCTCCAACGACAACGCGCAGGGGGAGTACTACCTGACGGATGTCTTCGCGGCACTGCGCGAGGCGGGTCACTCGGTGGCCGGCCACCGAACCGAGGACTTCGCGGTGACGATGGGGGTCAACAATCGCGCCGAGCTCGCCGCCGTGGAGGCCGAGGGGCGACGCCGCATACTCGAGCGCCACATGCTGGCCGGCGTCACGGTCGTCGATCCCGGCACGACCTGGGTCGACGCGAGCGTGGAGATCGCCGCCGACGCCCGGGTCGAGCCCGGCACGAGCTTGCGCGGCGCCACCGGAGTCGGCGCCGGCTCGGTTGTCGGCCCGCTCAGCACGCTGATCGACACTCGCCTCGGCGCGAACGTGAAGGTTCCGCACTCCTATCTGGTCGAGTGCGACGTCCTCGACGGCTGCAGCGTCGGTCCCTTCGCCTACCTGCGCCCCGGCGCTCATCTGGAGGCGGGCGCCAAGGCCGGCACCTTCGTCGAGATCAAGAACTCGCAGATCGGGGCGGGCGCCAAGGTTCCACATCTCGCCTACGTCGGCGATGCCGACGTCGGCGCGGGCAGCAATTTGGGCGCCGGCACGATCACCGCCAACTACGACGGTTTCCGCAAGCACCGCACGACGATCGGCGCCGATGTGCGGCTCGGCGTTGACACGATGCTGATCGCCCCGGTACAAGTCGGGGACGCCGCCTACACTGGCGCCGGAGCGGTGATCAAGAAGGATGTCCCCGAGGGGGCGCTAGCGGTGAGCGAGAACGACCAGAGGAACATCGAGGGCTACGCGGAGGGCAAGTCCGCCCGGGCCCATGAGGAGGATTCGTGAGCACGATCGAGCAGCGCCCCGAGGCGGCGCCGACCGCCATCCCGCACGACTACTCGAAGCGGATGATGGTCTTCGGCGGCCGCAGCTCGATGGAGCTGGCGGCCAAGGTGGCCGGCAAGCTCGACCTCGACCTCGGCCAGGTGACGCTGAAGACCTTCGCCAACGGCGAGGTCTACTGCCGCTACGAGGAGTCGATCCGCGGCGCTGACGTCTTCATCGTCCAGTCGACCTGCGCCAACGAGCAGAGCGAGATGACGCCGAACGACGCCCTGGTCGAGCTGTTGACGATGATCGACGCCGCGCAGGGCGCCTCCGCCCACCGCATCATCGCCGTCCTGCCCTGGTACGGCTACGCCCGCCAGGACAAGAAGTCTGCGCCGCGCGAGCCGATCTCCGCCCGCATCGTCGCCAAGTGCCTGGAGGGGGTCGGCACCGACCGCGTTCTCACGATGGACCTGCATGCCGGCCAGGTGCAGGGCTTCTTCCACGTCCCGGTCGACCACATGACTGCGATGCCGATGCTGACCCAGTGGTTCGCCGACCAGGAACTGAGCGAGGAGCTCGTGATCGTCTCCCCCGACGCCGGCCGGGTCAAGACCGCGCGCAACTTCGCCCGACGCATCGGCACCCATTGGGCCGTGATGGAGAAGGAGCGCCCCGCCCAGCAGGTGGCCGAGATCGGCTACGTGGTCGGCGACGTGAAGGGCAAGACCGCGGTCCTTGTCGACGACATGATCGACACCGCGGGGACGCTCTGTGCCGCCGCGCAGACGGTGCTCGACGAGGGGGCCGCGCGGGTCATCGCCTGCGCCACGCACGGCGTCTTCTCCGGGCCGGCCTACGAACGGCTGGCGGACTCGGCGATCGAGCGGATCGTCGTCACCGACACGATCCCGCTCCGCCCCGGCGCCCCGGACAACATCACGGTGCTCTCGACCGCCGGCACCTTCGCCGACTCGATCCGCCGCATCTTCACCGACGACTCGGTCTCCGAGATCTTCGCCGGCGAGAACCAGCTCTTCTAGCGCCCTGGCCACCCAGGGATCAGCCGGGCTGCGCCTGGTCGGCCACAAGGGCGCCGACCTGATCGCCCCCGGCAACACGCTGGAGAGCTTCGCCGCGGCGGTCGAGGCCGGCGTCGACACGATCGAGTTCGACGTGCTCTGGACGCGCGACGGCCATCCTCGCCTGGCGGCGGCGGAGCGAACGCCGCTGATCGCCGCCCACGATTGGCACGACGCGGAAGGACGCAAGCCGCTGACCTTGGGCGAAGCGCTCGACGCCTTTACGAGGCCGCCGCTGGACGATGTCGAGATCGACCTCGACATCAAGCTGCCCGGGCGGGAGGAGGACATCGTCGCCGCCGTCCGCGAGCGCGGGTTGCTCCGCCGGGCGATGGTCTCGACCATGGAGCTCTCGACCCTGGCCCGGATCGGTGAGCTGGAGCCGGACCTGCGGCGCGGCTGGACCTATCCGAGAGTGACGAAGGACTGGACCTCGAAGCGCTGGGCAAAGGCGCCGATGCTGGCCGCCCTCGTCTGGATGCGGGAACGGCTGCCGGGCCTTGCCGCGCGCGAGCTGCCGCGGATGGGGGTGGAGGCGATGTGGGTCTACCACCCGCTCGTCAGCCCGCGTCTGGCGCGCATAACGAAGCTCGCCGGCGTAGAGCTGATCGCCTGGACCGTCGACGACCCGCGCCGCATGAGCAAGCTGGTGGCGGCAGGAGTCAACGGCATCTGTTCGAACGACCCGCGCCTGTTCGACCGGCTCTAGACGGTGCCGGGCGTCGCCGTCGGCGGCGCGTTGCGGCCGTGCTTGCGCTTCACGGCCGACTCCATGTCCTCGGCGCTGAAGCCGCCGACCGCCTCGCCGTCCAGCGCGTAGCGGTAGAGCGCTACGCCGAAGATGCCGCTCAGCGCCTTGCTGATCAGCAGAGCGATCGCCAGGCCGATCGCGCCGAGGACGACAAGGAGCGCACCGGCGAAGCTCGCCGAGGCCCAGACCAGCACGCCGATCGCGATCAGCGCCGCGCTCGGCAGCACGCCGAAGAGGAAGACCGCGCCGCCGATTGCGATGTTGCCGGTGATCTGCTGCCCCCAGCGCGATTTGAACAGGCTCGCCGAGCGCTTCAGCGTCTCGATCGGCCCGGTGCCCTCGATCGCAATCACGGGTACGGCGAGGAAGGTGACCAGCGACCAGGCCATGCCGACCAGCCGGGCGGCGATCGTCCCGGCAATGCCGCCCTGGTTCTCCAGTGCCCCCATCAGCACGCTGATCGCGGTCGAGACCGCCGCCCAGCCGCAGATCTGGGAAAAGCGGCTGCGCGCTACGGCGAGCCCATCGCCGACGGTCGCCTGCTCGCCGCGAAAGATCATGTCGGCGGCAGCCGCGAGGCCGACGCTGAAGTAGAAGCCGACCACGCTGAGCACGTAGACGCCGATCACCAACAGCGGGATCGCGCCGCCGAGCACGTCCTTGTCCAGGAGATAGAGCCCCGGTCCGAGGAAGACGAAGGCCAGCGGGATCGTGGCGACCGCCCCGTACAGGGGGAAGCGGGCCAGCTCGCGGTGGCTGTTCAACACTCCCCAGCTTTTCTTCGTCAAGGCCCAACCGCGCCGGATCCTGCTCATCGCTGATCTCCTTCCAGGGATCGCTCGACAATCGGGGTCTGCCTTACGCCTCTTCCCTCGAAGTACTCCCACTCCTGCTCGCCCAGCTCGGTTGCGGGCGGGTCTGCGTAGATCCACTCGCGCATGATCCGGTGCCAGTTGCGCTTTGCCCGCAACTGGCCGAGCACGGCGACGACGCCGATTTCCATTCGCCGACCCATCAACTCCTCCGCCGGCATCGACTCGCGCCGCATCAGGTCGTAGTACTCGGAGCGGGGGTCGTTGGTCGACTCGATGATCTTCATCACCCGCTCTGGGCTGATCTCGATCTCGCGGTCCTCGACGAACCAACCGCTGACAGCCATCATGTGTTCCATCAGCCGTTCGGCGTCGAGCTTCGAGGGGTTCTTGATGAAGCCGAGCTCGTGCAGGGCGCTGCGAAAGCGCTCCGGATCGTTGTGGAAGGCGGCATCGACTACCCGCTGCTCGAGCACGATCTGCTCGTGGTCGAGCTTCTTGGTCATGCCGAAGTCGAGGAAGGCGACCCGTCCGTCGTCCATCAGGATGTAGTTGCCGGGGTGGGGGTCGGCGTTGAAGTGGCGCAGATGGTAGATCGAGCCGAAGCTGCCGCGGAAGACGATCTCGCCGAAGCGGTTGCGCTGCTCGTGTGGCAGCTCCTTGATCTGCTCGAAGTCGATGCCCGTCACCAGCTCGGTGACGAGGACACGGCGGCGTGAGAGGCGGGTGATCACTTCCGGCACGTAGATGAAGGGGTGGTCGCGATAGGCGCGGGCGAAAGTGCGCTGGTTCTGCGCCTCGTACTCGTAGTCGAGCTCCTCCATCACCCGCTCGCGCAGCTCGTGGGCGATTGCCTTGGCATCGAGGCCGGGGGCGAGAGCGCGGGCGAGGCGGACGATGGTGCCGGCGTTGCGCAGGTCGGCGTCGAGTGCCTCGGCGATCCCCGGGTACTGGATCTTGACTGCAACCCGGCGCCCGTCGAGCAGCTCCGCGCGGTGCACTTGGCCGATCGAGGCGGCGGCGAAGGCCTCATGCTCGAACTCGGCGAACAGCTCGGAAACCGGCTCGCCGTCGTACTCCTCGAGCAGCACCTTCTCGACCTTCTCCCAGGGCATCGGCGGGGCCGAGGTGCGCAGCTTGGCCAGCTGCTCCTGATAGATCTCGCGCGACTCCTCCGGCAGGAAGTCGGTGTCGATGAAGGAGGCGAACTGCCCCAGCTTCATCGCCGCGCCCTTCATCTGGCCGAGTGCGCCGACCATCTTCAGCGCCGTCTCCAGGTGACGCTGCTCGAGCTTTTCCTTGCCGCCCTCCTCGGAGCGGGCGACGTTGGTCGCCTTGGTCCCGGCGTAGCGGGCGCCCTGCACGCCGACGATCGAGCCCAGCTTGGCCGAGCGGCGGAGCCGCCCTTTGGGGATCTTCGAGTCGTCGGCCATCGCCCGGCAAGGTTGTCACAGCTACCTCGCGGCGGTCTCCGTTTCCCGGCTTTCTCTATCCTCTCCCGTCCGATGGCTCGCACCCGCGAAAAGCTGAAGGCCGCCGCGCGCACCGATTTCGGCTCGCGCAGCTCCCGCCGCCTGCGTGGCGAGGCGCTGGTGCCCGGCGTCGTCTACGGCGGCGGCGCGGAGGCGCGAGCATTCCAGGCGGGCGAACGTGAGATCCGCGCGGTCCTGGCCGGCGGCCAGGCGCTGTTCGACCTCGAGCTGGAGGGATCGAAAGCCGTACCGGTCGTGGTCAAGGAGCAGCAGTTGCACCCGGTGCGCGGCAACCTCCAGCACATCGACTTGCAGGAAGTGAAGCTGGACGAGGCGATCCAGGCCGAGGTAGCGATCGAGCTGGAAGGGGCCGAGACGGCGCCGGGCGTCAAAGAGGGCGGTGTGCTCGAGCACGTCACCCGTGAGATCACCGTCGAAGCGCTGCCGACCGAGATCCCCGAGCGGCTGGTCGCCGATGTCTCCGAGATGCAGATCAACGACACGGTGCAGCTGTCCACGATCGCTGCGCCCGAGGGCGTCAAATTCGTCGCCGAGGACCCCGATGAGGTCACGATCGCCACCCTTTCGCCGCCGCGTGTCGAGGAAGAGCCCGAGCCCGCCGTCGAGGAGGAGGCCGAGCTGGTCGGCGAGGAGGGCGAGGCCCCGGCCGCCGAGGACGGCGGCGATTCGGGCGACGGCGGCGATTCGGGCGACTCCGGGGAGTAACCCCGCCGTGACTATCCGAGAATCCGCGTGTGCGGCTGGCGAGCGCCGGACCAAGCGGGGCAAGGACGCAGGGAGGCCGAATAGCAGCGCTATTTGGCCGACCGAGGACGCCGCCCCGCGCAGTGTCCGCCGCCGCCAGGTGTGCGCGGGGATTCTCGGATAGTCACGACATGTCGATCTTCCGCCGCCGCAGGGCCCGCGGCGGGAGCGGTGCCGAGCAAGGCGACGGCGACCGCATCCTCATCGTCGCCCTCGGCAACCCCGGCAGCGAGCACGCCGGCAGCCGCCACAACGTCGGCTTCGAGGTAGCGGAGGAGCTCTCGCGGCGCTGGGATCTATCCAGCGCGAGGAAGAAGTTCGGCGGCCTGATCGCCGAAGGGCGCATCCGGCCTGGCGGTCCGCGGGTGGCGATCCTGCTGCCGCAGACTTACATGAATGCCTCCGGCGACTCGGCCGGACCGGCGCGCGGCTCGCTCAAGGCGCCGCTGGACCGGGTCGTCGTCCTGCACGACGAGATCGACCTTCCCTTCGGCGAGGTGCAGAGCCGCCTCGGCGGTGGCCTGGCAGGCCACAACGGCCTGAAGAGCCTCAAGCGGGGCCTGGGCAGCGCCGACTTCTGGCGTGTCCGGGTCGGCGTCGGGCGCCCCGACTCGACCGACCCTGAGATCGTCTCTGCCTACGTGCTCGGCCGCTTCCGCGAGCCCCGCGCCGAGGTCCAGGCCTTGATCGGCCACGCGGCTGACGAGGCCGAGCGCCTCGTCGAGCAACTAGGCTCCCCCGCCGATGAGCGCTGAGCGCACCAGCTACGAGGTCGACGCCCAGGGCGTCGCGCTGCTGCGCCTGGAGCGCCCCGAGGCCCGCAACGCGATCGACACGCAGATGCTGGTCGAGATGCTCGAGCACCTGGCCGTCGCCCGTGCCGACGATTCGGTCCGCGTCCTCGTGATCAGCTCCTCCGACCAGATGGGCCTCTCGGCCGGCGCCGACGTCAAGGAGCGGCTGGACGAGGAGGGCAAGGTCCGTCGCATGCAGCTCTTCGCCGACCTCTACGACGCGATCGTTGCCTTCCCCAGGCCGACGGTGGCCGCCTGCCACGGCGACGTGGTCGGCGGCGGCGCCGAGATCGCCGTCGCCTGCGACATGCGGGTCGGCGGCGCCAACCTGCGCATGCGCTTTCCCGGCGCCGCGCTCGGCGTCCCGGTCGGGCCGGCCCGCCTCGTCACCCTCTGCGGCCTGGCCACGGCCAAGTACCTGCTGCTGACCTCGCGCACGGTCGGCGCTGATGAGGCCCTGCGCCTCGGCCTCGTAAACCGCGTCGCACCGGCGGCGGCGACCGAGGAGGCGGCACTGGAGCTGGCCGCGTCCGTCGCCACCCACCCACCTGAAGCGGTCGCCCGACTGAAGCGCATGCTGCACGAGTGGGACGACGTCGAGGGACGCTCCAAGATCGAGGGCGTGGGCCAGGTCGAGTGGGCTCGAACCGGGCCGGGCTTGCCGCAACCGGACTAGCGCTGAATTTTCTCGCCATCGCCGCCACACAAGGTAGGGTCGCGCCGTCTGTCCACGCTCGTCCTCCGGAGGGTCACTTGAGAGTCCCCGCTTTTGTCCTGATCGTCCTCGGCTGCCTGCTCGCCGTGCCTGCTGCCGCGCTTGCCGCCGAATACACCGTCCACAGCGCGCTCGATGAACCGGACAACAATGTGGGCGTCGCCGGCTGTATGACCGCCGCTGGCAAATGCACCCTGCGTGCGGCGATCCAGGAGTCGAACAACTCCACCGGGACCACCGACACGATCAAATTTATTGCCGCATTCGACGGCGAGCTCGCCGACACAATTCCGCTGGGCTCGAGCCTGCCGGCAATCGTCGATCCTGTCCGCATCGACGGCGACGCCAACGCTGTGGGGGGCCAGTGCACTACGGCCGCCGCCATCAAAGGCCCATGCGTCGGCATCGGCGGGCCCGCCGCTGGCTCCGCCCTGACTGTTCAGAACGCCAACGGCGTCGAAATCGAAGGGCTCGCCGTGAGTGGTGTCGCGGCCGGAACCGCGATCAACGTGATCGACAGCTCCACCGGCTTCCAGGCCCGCGATAACTGGATCGGCGTCAAGCTCGACGGCACCCCCGGCGCCGACAACAAGGGCATCTTCCTCGACCCCGATTCGGACGGCGCCACGATCGGCGGCCTCACCGCCGCCGCCCGCAACGTCATCTCCAACAACGCGCTGGAGGGGCTCGACGCCGAGGGGGCCGACTCGGTGATCGTCCAGGGCAATTACCTCGGGGTCGCGCCCGACGGGTTTACGCCGGCGCCGAACGCCAAGGACATCGAGGTCACCGGCTCGACCTCTGGCGGTGGCTTCTCGGCGGCCAATGCTCTGATCGGCGCCAAGGTCGAAGGGGCGGCGCTGATGAGCGAAGCTTGCGATGGCGGCTGCAACGTGATCTCGGGGGCCACCGCGACGGCACTCGACCTCACCGGCGACCCCCTGTTGGGCGAGAAACCGGCCGTCGCGCCGGTTGTTCGCGGAAACTATGTCGGCCTCGATGCCACCGGCTTTACGCCGGTCGCGAGCAGCGCCACCTTCGACATCTTGGTCGGCGAAGCCGACGAAGCGCGGGTCGGAGGCCCGGACGAAGGGGATGCCAACTTCGTCGCCGGCGGTGGCTACGGCGTCTATGCCGAAAAAGGCGAGGCCCTGCAGGTGTTCGGCAACGAGATCGGCTTCAACTACCTTGGGAACCCGGTCACCCCGCCGTCGACGGTGGGGATGTTCATCTACTCCCTCGGCGTCGCCATACCCCCGGTGGTGAGCGAAAACGCGATCCACATGAATGGCGGGGTGGGCATCGAACAGCGCTTCGGCGGAAGCGAGATCTCAGAAAACCTGATCGTCGGCGGCCAGTACGGCGTCTTCACGGAAGGCGAACCGGGCGCGTTCGGCGGCAATCAAATCGCCGGCAACTCGATCATCGAATCTGAAGCGAATGGCATCCTGATCGAAAACGACCTCAACGAAGTCATCGGCAACGTCATCACCGAAGCCGGCGGCGCCGGAGTGCGCATCAAGAACCCGGCGACTCTCCTCGTCGCCACCGGCAACCACGTCGGCGGGGACTCGCAGACCGAAGAAAACACGTTCCTCGCAAACGGCGGCCCGGCAATCGAAATTATCGATGAGGTGGACGCCGGCGTGGAAAGCGAGAACGAGATTGCCCGTAACAAGGGCCTGTTCAACGGGGGGCTCTTCATCGACCTCGTGGGCGAGGCAAACGGCGAAATCAAACCGCCGGCTTTTGCGACCGCGACGCAGTCGACCGCCAGTGGCAGCGGGACGATGGCAAACGCCAGGATCCGGGTCTTCGCGAACGCGACCAAATCGCCGGGGCAGATCGGCGGCTTCCTGGCGGAAACCGTGGCGGACGGCAAAGGAAACTGGAAAGTCACCTACCCGTCCATCGCGACGGGAACGGCCATCGGCGCGACGCAGACGAACCCGGCAGGCGGCACCTCCGAGCTGTCCTACGCGACGACCATCGCGGATCCCGACAAAGGCGGCGGCAAAGACGACGGCAAAGTCATCGTCGACCCGGTCTGCAAGCTCTCCGGCGGCGGCAGGCTATGCCTGGTTGACAAGAAGGCGCCGGAGACCAAGATCACCAAAGGGCCGAAAGCGAAAATCCACTCGACCACGGCCAAGTTCAAATTCAGCTCCAGCGAGTCGGGCTCGAGCTTCGAATGCAAGCTCGACAAAAAGCCCTTCAAGAAGTGCAAGTCGCCGAAGAGGTACAAGAAGCTGAAGCCCGGTAAGCACGTCTTCAAGGTGCGGGCAATCGATGCTGCGGGCAACGTCGACGGCACCCCGGCGAAGAGGAAGTTCCGCGTCCTCGCCGAGGGCTGATCAGCCCGACCAGCTGGTCGGGTCGAGAGTCGTGCTTCTGTCAAGCGCTGGGTTCGCCCGCAGGCGATCGGCGACGTTGGCGCATGAGGTCACCCAGAGATGGCCGGTGCCGCCGGCCGAGTTCATTCGCTCGAGCAGCTCCGCGAGGTTTTGCTCACCGAGCCAGGCGAGCAGGGGGAGGTGGAGGACGACTGACATGAAGCCACCGTCCCGTCGCAGACGTTCGACCTCGCTTATCAGGTAGGTGAGGAAAGCCCGCGGAGCCAGTGGGTCCGGCGAGCCGGTCATCTGCTCGCGGACGGGGTCCAGGCCGGGGAGCATTGAGGTGGCGTCCACATGGCGCCACTGGAAGGGGAGCAGGGCGACGCCGCCTTCGACACCGGCGCCTTCGCCGGCCGGCGAGCAGTAGCTAAGGCCTGCCTTGCGCAGCACCCCGATACCGTCCTTCCCCAGCTGGCCGCCGGGCGGGCGCATGCCGGCGATCTCCAGGCCCAGTCCCGCGAAGGCCTCGATGCCGCGTGCCAGGTTCTCCGCCTGCTCTGCCGCCGTCAGCTCGCCCCACGTCTCGTGGCGCCAGGCGTGGTAGGCGACCTCGTGGTCGGCCGCGCCGATCTCCTGCAACGCCCCGGGATCGAGTTCTGCGTTGACGCCCTCCGCGAAGAAGGTCGCCGTCAAGTCGTGCTCGCCGAGCCGCTTCAGCAAGCCTGGCAGCGCCTGGGCCGCACTCGATGCCTCGTCGACGCCGAGGTTGTCGAAGCTGAGGCAGAGCGCACCGCGGGCGCCGCCCGGCCAGGCGGGCATCGCCTCAGTCCTCCAGCAGCGCCGCGCTCCAGCGCTCGGGATCGCGCTTGGCCTGCTCGCGCGCCCAGCGGAAGTGATGATCGGCCGAGGCGAGCAGGATCGGGAAGTTGAGCAGGCCGGCAAGGGCGAAGCCGCGGGAGCCGCGCTTGGTCTCGGTCAGCAGGCTGAGCGCGCTGGAGATCCCCCAGGCCCAGAGAACGGCGTTGTAGGCGGGGAGCTGGTCCTCGCGCAGGCCCTCGGCTTCGTCGAGCATCGGCAGCCCCCCGTGCAGCGACCAGGGCCACGCCTTGAAGTGGACGGCGACGCCGGCTACGCCGATGCCCGCGTTGAGGGCGGAGAGGCGCTCGTCCCACTTGCCGCCGCGGACCGCGGCCACGAGTCCCAGCGGGATCAGGGCGCCCCAGAGCGCATAGGCCCCCCGCCGGCCGAGCTGCGGCTCGAAGACCAGGCCGACTCCGGCACGCGTCTCGAAGGCGTTGTGGGCGAAGAGCCCGAGGGTCGAGCCGGCGGCGAATGGGCGTCGCAGTCGCATTCCGAGGCAGCGTAGCCCCTCGAACTAGAATCGTCTGCTCTGCCCGATCGGCTGATCCGGGCGTTCCGTCTGCCATGAGCCTTCGTCCCTTACTAGAGATAGCCGCCGACAACGAGCGCCTGCACGCGCTCGCCGGCGAAGTGCGCACCGCAAGCGGCGGCTCACCGGTCGAGATCGGCGCCTCGTCCACTCTTCGCCCGCTGCTGCTGGCGACTCTGCTCGAGGACGATCGTGGCCTGGCCGGCCGCCCGGCGCTGCTTGTCAGCGCCGACGATCGCTCGGCCCGCGATCTCGCCGCCGATCTGCGCGCCTACCTGGCGCCCCGCCGGGTCCGCTTCTACCCCTCGCGTGGAACGGGCTACGCCTCGCACGTCACCCCGCCCCCCCACCTGGTCGGACTGCGGATCGACGCAATCGAGGCATTGCGCAACGAAGAGGACGCGGTTGTAGTCGCCGGCGCCACCGCGCTCGCCGAGGCGGTGCCGGACGCCTCGCTGCGTCCTGCCGGCTTCACGCTCGAGGCGGGCGGCGAAGTCGAGCTCGACGCCGCCGCACGCGATCTCGCGGCCGCCGGCTACGCGCGGGTCGAGCAGGTCGAGGAGCGCGGCCAGTTCGCCGTCCGCGGCGGCATCCTCGACGTCTATCCGGCGACCGAGGAGCGCGCCGTGCGGATCGAGCTCTTCGGCGACGAGATCGAGTCGATGCGCTGGTTCTCGACCTTCACCCAGCGCTCGCTCGGCGACGCCGAGCGGGTCGAGCTGGCGCCCGCTGCCGAGCTCGATGCCGAGCATCGCGAACTGGCCGAGCTGGCCGCGATGGAGGCAGCCGAGGAGAGCAAGGAGCCGCCGAGCCCGGCCGAGGTCCTGCCGCTCGAGCATTTCGGTCCCCCGCTGGATCTCGTCCCTGCCAAGGCGGCCGTGATCCTTGCTGCGGCCGAGGAGATCGAGCCGGCGCTGCGCGATCACTGGGAGGACGCGACGGCGGCGATGCACGCCGACGACGCCCGCCACCTCTACGTCGAGGTGGCGGCGCCGCTCGCCGCCCGCGCGATCCTCGCCGTAAGCGGCGCCGGGGAGGACGACGAGGGGGCGTTCCGTGCCTCGCGCGCCGAGTCCCCGGCGCGCAGCGTCAAAGAGGCCGAGGGCGAGCTGGAGAAACTTGTCCGCTCCGGCTACCGCACGGTCGTCGCCTTTGATAGCCGCGGCGAGGCAGAGCGCTCGCGCTACAGCCTCGAACGGCTCGACGCGGCCCTGCTCGACGGGGGCCGCCTCTCGCCGGACCCCGGTCTTGCTTTCGCCGAGGCACGCCTGCGCGAGGGCTTTGTCAGTCCGGAGCTGCGCCTCGCCGTCTACCCGTTCCGCCGCCTCGTCCACAGGCGCCGGCGCGTCGAGGAGCGTGCGCCGGGCGCCGGCAAGGACCGCCTCGCCTTCAGCGATCTTCGCGTCGGCGACTACGTCGTCCACGAGGACCATGGCGTCGCCCGCTTCGCCGGCTTCGAGACGCGCGAGGTCGGCGGCATCAGCCGCGACTACCTCTACCTCGAATACAAGGGCGAGGACCGCGTCTATGTCCCCACCGACCAGCTGGCAAAACTGAGCCGCTACGCCGGTGCGGGCGCCGAGCCCTCGCTCTCGGCGCTCGGCGGCAAACGCTGGCAGAACATGAAGGCCCGCGCCCGCAAAGCGGCTGGCGCCCTGGCCGGCGAGCTGCTCAACCTCTTTGCCGAGCGGCGGACCCGCAAAGGTCACGCCTTCACCCCGGACGGCGAATGGCAGATCGCGATGGAGACGGCCTTCCCCTACCGCGAGACCGCCGACCAGATGGAGGCGATCGAGGCGGTCAAGGGCGACATGGAATCGGAGCAGCCGATGGACCGGCTGATCTGCGGCGACGTCGGCTTCGGCAAGACCGAGGTGGCGCTGCGGGCAGCGGTCAAGGCCTCCTCCGACGGCAAGCAGGTGATGATGCTGGCGCCGACGACGATCCTCGCTCAGCAGCACTTCGGTACCTTCCGCGAGCGCCTCGCCGACCTCCCCTTCACCCTCGACTGGGTCTCGCGCCTGCGCAAGCCGGCGGAAGTCAAAGGGGTGCTGAAGCGCTTCGAGGCGGGCGAGATCGATGTCCTGGTCGGCACCCACCGGTTGCTCTCACGCGACGTTCGCGCCAAGGACCTCGGCCTCCTGATCGTCGACGAGGAGCAGCGCTTCGGCGTCAAGCAGAAGGAGCTGCTGCGGCAGTTGAAGCTGAAGGTCGACGTGCTGTCGCTGTCGGCGACGCCGATCCCGCGCACCCTGCAGATGAGCCTGGCGGGGCTGCGCGACATCTCGACGATCGAGACGCCGCCCGAGGGGCGGCGGCCGGTCCGCACCTACGTCGGCCCCTACGACGAGGACCTGGTGCAGCGGGCGCTCGAGCGCGAGCTCGAGCGCGGCGGCCAGGCCTTCTTCCTCCACAACCGGATCGAGAGCCTGCCCGAGGTCGCCGAGCAGCTGCGCGGGCTCGTCCCCAAGGCGCGCGTGGTCGAAGCCCACGGCCAGATGGACGAGGGGGAGCTGGAGAAGACGATGATGGGCTTCCTGCGCGGCGAAGCCGACTGCCTTGTGACGACGACGATCATCGAGTCGGGACTCGACATCCCCACCGCCAACACGCTGATCGTCGAGCGCGCCGACCGGCTCGGGCTTGCTCAGGCCTACCAGATCCGCGGCCGGGTCGGGCGCTCCCGCGAGCGCGCCTTCGCCTACCTGCTCTACCCCTCCGCCGCGGCGCTGACCGAGGACGCCGCGGCCCGCCTGACCACCCTTGCCGACCACACCGAGCTCGGTTCCGGCTTCAAGATCGCGATGCGCGACCTCGACATCCGTGGCGCCGGCGACCTGCTTGGCGACGAGCAGTCAGGCCATGTCGCCGCGGTCGGCTTCGAGCTCTACTGCCAGATGATCGACGAGGCCGTGGCCGAGGCGAGCGCGGCTGGGGAGGAGGGCGAGGAGGCGCCGGAGCCGTTGCGCTTCGACGTCCCGGTCGACGCCTACCTGCCGGCCTCCTTCATTCCCTTCGAGGCGGCGAAGATCGATATCCACCGGCGCATCGTCGCCGCCCGGGCGCCGGGCGACCTGCGGGCGATCCGGGATGAGCTCAGCGACCGTTTTGGGCCGCCACCGGTCGAGGCCGAGAACCTGCTGGCGTTGCAGCGGGCTCGAATCGAGTTGCGTCTGGCCGGCGCCCGTAGCGTCGAGCTGCGTGGCGGCAGGCTGAGCGTGGTGGGGATCGAGCTCGATTCCGAGCAGGCGAGCGAGCTGCGCGAGCAGGTCGAGGGGGCCCTGTACGAGTGGCGCGAGAAGACTGCCTCGGTGCGCGTTCCGGACGAGCCCGAGGCACGTCTAGCCGCGGTACTGGCGATGGCCGAGGGTCTGCGCGAGGCGGGGCGCTCGCAAATGGTCGAAAAAGATATGCTCCCAGCTTCGTGAGTCCGGACCAGGGCAGGAGAGGGACGTCTGGCAAGGGCGGAGGCGGCAAAGCCTCCGGGCCCGTGGCCGCGCGCCGCCTCGGGCTGCTCGTGTTCGGTCTCGCTTTCGTCGCGCTCTTCGCCATCGTCGCGATCTCAGTGGGCGTTGGACATCCGAGCGTTCCTTCGGGCGACGCAGCATTGGTCGAAGACACGCCCGGAGACACCGGCAACGTCCCAGTCGCCAAGGTCGAACACGCGATCGAACTGGCGGCGGCGCAGGCAGGCGAAAAAACGACCCCGAAACCGGGCGATCCCAAATACGACGAAACGAAGGAAACGGCCGTCAACTCGGTCCTCGAAGGGATCTGGATTCAGGGGCTGGCGAACCAGTGGGGCATCGAGGTGAGCGACAAGGAAGTCGCCGCCGAAGTCAAGAAAGTGAAGAAAGAAAGCTTCAAATCGGAAGCCGAATTCCAGAAATTCCTCAAGGAATCCCACTACACGCCTGCCGACATCGAAGAACGGGTGCTGATCCAGATGCTCAGCAAAGAACTTCAGGAACAGCTGAAAGAAAAGGCCCCGACGCCGAGCCAGAGCGAAGTCAAGGCCTACTACGAAGCGGCGAAGGACACCCAGTTCACCCAGAAACCAAGCCGCGATGTGCGCACGATCCTGACCAAAGAGCAGAAAAAAGCCGAAGAAGCGGCGGCTGCGCTTGGCAAAGACAACTCGGCGAAGAACTGGGGAAAAGTCGCCAAGAAGTACTCGGAAGACCCGACCACGAAAGAAAGCGGCGGACTGCAGAAAGCGGTCCAGGAAGGCACCCTCGAAGAACCGCTGAACGCGGAAATCTTCAGCACGCCGGAAGGCGAGCTCAAAGGGCCAACCAAGGGCAAAGGCGGTTACGTCGTCTTCGAAGTGGTCAACTCGACGCCGGAAAGCGTGCAGGAACTGAAAACGGTCGAAAGCCAGATCCAGAGCACGCTGGCGCAGCGGGACGAACAGGAATACTTCGCCAACTTCGTCTCCAGCTTCCAGACCGAATGGAAGCAACGGAGCTTCTGTGCTTCGGAGTTCACGACCGAACGCTGCGCGAACTTCAAGGGCAGCGGACATGCCTCGACGGCGCCCGAAGGCTGCTACGAAGCCAGCCCTAAAGGCGGCCTGCCCGAAGCCTGCCCGGCGCCAGTCTCCCAGTTGGTCCCGGCCCTGCCCGGAACGGTGACGCCGCTGGAACCGAAGGGCAAACCGCTGGCCCAGCGGCCGATACCGAAGGCGGAAGCCGGCAAAGAAGCAGCGGGCGCCACCGGTCTGCCGGAAGGCGCCGTGCCGGCGCCCAGCGAAGAAGCACCGCCCGCCGAAGAAGAAGCACCGCCCGCCGAAACCGGCGAATAGGCCCCCGGGACGCGACCGCCGGCCGTCGATAGACTGGCGCGCCTTCCATGAGCGCCATCTCCTCCATCCACGCGCGCCAGATCCTCGACTCGCGCGGCAACCCCACGGTCGAGGTCGAGGTGGTTCTCGACTCGGGCGCGCGGGGGCTGGCGGCGGTTCCCTCCGGCGCCTCCACCGGGGAGTTCGAGGCGGTCGAGCTGCGCGACGGTGGCGCTACTTGGGGCGGTAAGGGGGTATCTGGCGCGGTCGGGAACGTCAACGGCGAGATCGCCGCAGCCCTGACCGGAGCGCGCGCCGCCGAGCAGGGCGCGCTCGACGAGACGATGATCGAGCTCGACGGCACGCCGAACAAGGGCCGGCTGGGCGCCAACGCGATCCTCGGCGTTTCGCTGGCGGCGGCGAAGGCGGCTGCGGCGGACTCCGGCCAGCCCCTCTACCGCTACCTGGCCGAGCTTTACGGCGGCGGCGAGCCCGGCCTGTTGCCGGTGCCGATGATGAACGTGCTCAACGGCGGCGCCCACGCCGACAACTCGGTCGACTTCCAGGAGTTCATGGTGGTTCCGGCCGGTGCATCGAGCTTTGCCGAGTGCCTGCGGGTCGGGACCGAGGTCTTCCACGCGTTGGAGAAGAGCCTCGCCTCGAAGGGGCTCTCGACCGCGGGTGGCGACGAGGGTGGCTTCGCGCCCGATCTCGATTCCAACGAGGCAGCCCTACAGGCCGTCCTGGCGGGCGTCGAGGCCGCCGGCTACGAGCCGGGCTCCGATGTCTTCATCGCCCTCGACCCGGCCACCAGCGAGGTCTACGAGGGCGGCGCATACGTGCTCGAGCACGAGGGCCGCACCCTCTCGCCCGAGGAGATGGCCGCCTACTGGGAGGACGCCTGCTCGCGCTACCCGATCCTCTCGATCGAGGACGGCATGGACGAGGAGGACTGGGACGGCTGGAAGCTGCTGACCGAACGGCTCGGCGAGCGGGTGCAGCTGGTCGGCGACGACCTCTTCGTCACCAACCCGGAGCGGCTGCGCCGGGGGATCGAGCTCGGCGTCGGCAACTCGGTCCTGGTCAAGGTCAACCAGATCGGCACCCTGAGCGAGACCCTGGAGGCGATTCGCATCGCCCGCGAGGCCGGTTACACGGCTGTGATCTCGCACCGCTCGGGCGAGACCGAGGACACGACGATCGCCGACCTCGCCGTCGCCACCGGCGCGGGCCAGATCAAGACCGGCGCCCCATCGCGCTCGGACCGGGTGGCGAAGTACAACCGGCTCCTTCGCATCGAGGAGGAGTTGGGAGACGCTGCGGAGTTTCCAGGCCTGAACGCATTCGCCCAGCGCATTTCCTAAATGAAGGAATGCGGGGCTCGGTCGCGTAGGACCGGGTATGGCAGCTCGTGCCCGGCCGGCAAGAAGCGCAACTACGACGCGCAGAGCTGCCTCTCGGGAAACTACGTCCCGGCAGAGACGGCGTCCCGCCGCCCGCCGCAAACCAGCCGCGCGGCGCGGCGAGAGTCGCATCCGCTGGGACCGTGTCGGGCGTATCGCCCTGACCCTGGTCCTCGCCGCCGTCCTCTACTCGTATCTGAACCCGGCGATCGACTTCGTCAAGACCTACACGGCGACCACCGCCGCCAAGGCCGAGTTCCACGAGATGCTGCACGAAAACAAGCGTCTCCACAACCGCATCCAGACGGCGGACGAGCCCACGGTCATCGACCGCAGGGCCCGCGCGCAGGGCATGGTCGCCGAAGGCGAGACGCCGATCGTCGTCCACGGGCTGGGCGGCTAGTCCTAGCCTTCGGAGCGGCCGGTGGTTAGCGCCGGTTCCTACATCCTCAGCGCTGTCCTGCTGGCCGTCCTAGTCCTCTCGCTGGGGTTCTCGGCGGTTTGTCTGCGGCGGAGGCTTATGCCCGCGTGGGAGGGGGCTCCGGCGCACCTGGTCGAGGCGATTCTTGGTGTTGCCCTGTTGATTTGGCTCAGCGAGCTGCTTGGGGTCGTCAATTTGCTCTATGCCGGAACGCTCGTTGCCGCGGCGCTCCTTCTTGCGGCAGCGGTCGCTTTCGGCTCGCGGGTCCTGTCGGGGAGAGGGGGTGGCGGGGCGGGGCTGGGTTTTTCGCCAAAGGCATCTAAGGCCGTCCGAGATGGCGATCGGGGCGAAAAAGAGGACGCCGCCCCGCCCCGCCACCCCCTCTCCCCGCCACCCGCGGGAGGGACGCTCACTGCTATGGCTGTCGGGGTCATTGCGCTGGTGTTCGCGCACTGGGGACTGACTGCGAAAGATGCGTTGGGTCGGGGCGTCTTCAACTTCGATTCCCTCTGGTACCACCTGCCGTTTGCGGTGGAAATGGCGCACAGCCACTCGGTCACGGGGCTGCATTACACGGAGACGATCTTCACGAACTGGTTCTACCCGCAGAACGGGGAGCTGCTGCACGCGGATGGGATCTTGATCACGGGGCGGGACACGCTCAGCTTGTTCCTCAACTTCGGCTGGCTGGCGATTGCTTTCCTGGCGGCGTGGTGCATCGGTCGGCCCTACGGTCGCGCTCCCCTGACGACCGTGGCAGCTGCAGTCCTCCTCGAGTGCCACACGCTTGTAGTTCGCGAGCCAGGAGCCGCCAAGAATGATCTGATGGCCGCGGCGCTGCTCCTCGCTGCAATTGCCGTTCTCGTCAACTCCGAGTGGTTTCTGACGCGGGTGGCGCGGGGGGAGGGGGGGTTCGGACGGGTGAGTCCGCTAACCCCCCCTCCCCCCGTGACAGGACCCGCGGCCCAAATGCTCCCGTTGGCCGCAGCTGGACTTGCGACCGGGATGGCGGTGGGGACCAAGTCGACTGCGCTGGCAATGGCCGCCGCGCTCACGGTTGCCGTGATCGTGCTTGCCCCTTCTGGGCGCCGGCGGGCCGCTGCCGGGTGGTGGTTTGCCGCTGCCGTGGCCGGTGGCGGCTACTGGTACCTGCGCAACCTGGTCATCTCCGGCAACCCGCTGCCCCAGTTAGAGCACCTGGGCCCGATCACGCTGCCCCACCCGGAGCGGCTTCAGGAAGGCCGTCCCGACTTCAGCATCGTCCACTACGCGACCGACACCGGTGTCTGGAGCAAGTACTTCGAGCCCGGTCTGCACCAAGCCTTCGGCGCCCTCTGGCCCCTCGTCATCGCCGCCGCCATCGCCGGTGGCCTGACCGCCCTTCTGTGGGGCCGTACGCGCGTTCTGCGCTGGATGGGCGGAGTGGCCCTATTCGGCATGCTCGCCTACGTCTTCACCCCCCTCAGCGCCGCAGGAGCCGAGGGCGCCCCCGTCGGCTTCGCAATCAACATCCGCTACGCAATCCCAGCTCTCCTAGCGGGCCTGACCCTGCTCCCTCTGGCCTTCGCCAGGTCCGGGGCATCTGATGTTTCGGCCCCTTCCGCGGGTGGCGGAGGGGGAGGGGGGGTTCGGACGGGTGAGTCCGCTAACCCCCCCTCCCCCTCCGACAGGACCCGCGGCCGGGGGCTTGCGTCCCAGTCGGTCGACCTCGTTGGCTGGGTCCTGCTTGGCGTGTTCCTGCTGGTCCTGCTCGCGACCGACCGCTCCGACGCCGCCCTGCGCGACCCCGACCGCCTCTTCGGCTGGCTGATCGCTGCCCTCGTGGTGCTGATCCCGGCGGCGCTGCTGTTCGCCCGGCAGCGCGGAGCACCCCGGGGCGCGATCGTCGCTGGATTCGCCGGCCTCGCCATCGCCGTGGTCGCGATCGGCTACCCGATGCAGCGGGACTACCTGCGCGACCGCTTCCTCAATGCGGATGCGGAAACGAGCATCCCCGGGATGCACCTCGACTCGGCCTACCGCTTGGCCCGGGGGGTCAATGACTCCCGTATCGGCCTCGCCGGCACCACCGCCGGCTTCCTCGAGTACGGCTTCTACGGCACCGATCTATCCAACCGCGTGCGCTATCTCGGGGTGGAGGGACCGCACGGCGCTTTCAACGCGATCCCAAGCTGCTCCGAATTTCGCGCGGCTGTCAATGCCGCCGACCTCGACTACCTGGTCACGTCTCCGTTCCTCAACTTCATCGAGCCCGGCGAGCCGATCGCCTCGCCGGAGGCTCGCTGGTTGCGCGGCGAGTCGGCGGTGGTCCCGATCCAGCGCAGCGGCCCGGTGACCGTCTGGCGCGTCCGTGGCCGCCTCGGCCTCTCGACCTGCGGTCCCCAGAACGCTCCGCTCCACGTGATTCCCCAGCAGCCGCCTGGGTAGTCTCGTCTCGTGGCCTATCCACTCGAGAACGCGCTCTTCCAATGGGAGGAGGGCTGGCGGGCGCTGCAGGGGATCGAGGACGTGCGTGAGCGCCGCCAGGCCGATCGCGTCGTCTCTGCGGTTCAGGACGAGCTGCGGCGACGGATCGGGTCGACCTTCGCGGCCGCGGAGCTGGCGGAGCTGTACGGGCGTGGCACCGACTGGTGCCTGCAGGTGGCGAGGGATGCCGCACCGGCGCTGGCCGGCGATTCGCGTTCGCTCGCGGACGCGGCCTTCTGGCTCTACCTGCGCGGCGCCACCGATTTCGCCGGTGGCCGCCGACTGCCCGTCTGACCAAGCAGAGCAAGGACGCAGGGAGCGTGGCGTGCTCTGCACGCGAGCGACCGAGGACGCCGCTATGCGCCGGTCAGACGGGCAGTCGCTACTCGCCGGAGTCGTCGTCGCCGACCGGGGCGCTCTCGCCCGCGCGGCGGATGACGATCTGGTCCACGTCGATGCGGACTGTGACCTCGCGTTTGCCGGCCCAGTGCTCGACGTAGACGGGATTGTCCTTGACAGCGGCATCGAGCCAGAGGCCGTAGCCGTCCCGCTCGCCATGGTCGAAGGTCGCCTCGAGCTCTTTGCGCCGACCACGACCGCCGCGCCGGCCACGCCGCCGCCTGCGCCGGGGGCGCGCTCCGCCGGTCTCGTCGTCGTCATCCTCGGCAGCTTTGGACGCTTTGCGAGCCGGCTTCTCCTCGTCACCCTCGCCCTCATCCTCGTCCGGCTCGTCCTCGTCCTCTTCCTCCTCCTCGGCGGCCTCTTCGGCCGTCGCCGCCTCGACCTCGGCCTCGATCTCGTCACGGAGGTCGACCTCGCCGCTGCCGGCGTCCTCGCCGTCGGGGGTGAGGTCATGCTGTTTGCGGAACTCGCGCAGCTCCGAGGCGGAGACTTCGAGCTGGTGGGCGATCCAGGCATCGGTGCGACCCTGCCGCACCCAGGCGCGGATCTGATTGAGCTGTGGCTTCAGTGAGCGTCGTGCCATCGGCGCGCGAGTCTATTCAACCTGGACAGCGGTTCGCGGAGTCACGGTCGGCGGGCGGCCCTAGGCCATCAGGAAGGAGAGAGCCTCGAACATCGAGACGACGACGACGACGACCGTAGCCGTGAGGCAGACCGCGAGCACGCTGAAGCGCACTTTGCCGTGCTGCTCGTTGCGGGTTATGCGGCGCTCGCGCGACCGGTTGGCGGCGCGGCGGCGCAGCTGCTCGCGGCGGCGGCGCTCCAAGGTCGTCTCCTGCTCGAAGGCGACCTCGAACTGGTTGATGCTTTGACGCATTCTCATAGAGAGCGGCCCGGGGACCGCGCGGCGGACCGTAGCAAGGCACACCGGCACTTGCAGGACTCGAGTTGTGACGTTGGTCACGATCAGCAGGCACCCCAGAGGCCGCGCCCGCCCCGCCCCGCGACCAGCTCGAGGCGCCGAAAGCGCGGCGCGAAGCGGTCGTTCGGCGGGATCGTCAAGGAGCGGGCGAGGCCGCGTCGGACCAGGATCGGGTTGAAGAAGCGACCGCGGAGATAGACATAGGCCAGCAGTCGCCCGTAGACGTCCCGCCGCTCGACGCCGAAGACCAGCCGCACCCGCCTCCCGGTCAAGCGCCGTTTGGTGAAGTGCGAGGCACGCTCGCCGAAGCACTGCACCGGCGTGTCCGGCTTGACCGTCTCCGGCGTGTCGACCCCGATAAGCCGCACATCCTCCTCGCGCCGCCCCCCGAGTCGCACTTCGATCGTGTCCCCGTCCACCACCCGCGTCACCCGAGCCACAGCAGACGCCGGTCCCTCCCCAAGCTCCCCCTCCCAAGGCCGCAGCACAACCACAGCTATAGCTAAAAAGAGCACAACGCTGCCGACCCAATGTCGATACACGGCACCTAAAGGCCGTGGCGGCCATTTCTCGCCCCCCACGAAGAGGCCGTTCGGCAGGGCTGAAACGTCTTGTACTTTTTCGGTGCCGGCCCCGGGCGTCAGCCCACCGGCGATTCACCGAAAAAGTTAAGTGGAAGCCCTGCCGAACGGCCTCTTACGGAATGCGGCGAACATTCGACAGCAGCGTCTCCTTGATCTGGCCGATGATCTCCAGCGCGTCGTTCCACTCCCGCTGCCAGACGTTGCGACCGAAGATGACGCCGCTGCCCCCCGCCTGCATGACCTCGCGGCAGTGGTTGAGAACGACGTCGTCATCGACCCTGGAGCCGCCGGAGAGGACGACCAACGCCCTCCCGGCCGACTCGACGCAGTGCTGGATTGCTTCGGCCTGATCGACTTCCATCTCGTTGTAGGGAGCCGGCGCGTCCTTGTCCTTCTCCGCGTCGATCTTCGGCATGTTGAGCTTGACCACGTCGGCGCCCATCTCCATCGCCATCCGCGCCGCATAGTCGATCGCGTAGAAGGAGTTGGGGCCACCCTTGCCGTCGACGGCTTCGCCGCGCGGGTAGGACCAGACGATCAGCGGCATGCCGTAGCGGTCGCAGTCTTCGCGCACGCCGCGCAACTGGGCCAGGTCCTGGTCCTGCCGGGGGGAGCCGACGTAGAGCGTGTAGCCGACCGCGTCGGCACCGAGCCGCACCGCGTCCTCGACACTTGCGTTGCAGGTCGAGAACGCCTGCGCGGAGGAGGGGATGTCGGTCTTGCCGTTGACCTTGAGGATCAGCGGCACCTGGCCGGCGTAGTCGGGGTAGTACTTGCTCGCCATGCCGATCTGGCAGGCGAGGGCCGAGTAACCGGCCTCGGCGGCGAGCCGGAACTGGTAGTCGGGATCCTTGGAGGCGGGATTCGGGAAGAAGTCGCGCGGGCCGTGCTCGATCCCCTGGTCGATCGGCAGCAGCATCAGGGTGCCGTTGCCCGGTCCGAACTCGAACAGCAGGCGGCGCAGGCGGGTCCGTTTGCCGGGCGCCAGCTCGGCCAGAAGCGATTTCTGCTCGGTCAGACTGTTCAACTCCACGCTCTATTCCTCCTCGAAGATGGGTGTTCCCGCAGTATGCCACCGGCGGCACGCCGCGAGCGGCCGCGACGGGGCAGTTATCCTCGACTGACCATGAGCGAGACTGAGCTCAGCGTCATCTGCAAGAACTGTGGCTCCGAGGTCAGTCCATACGTCACGGAGTGCCCCTATTGCGGTGCAAGGTTGCGCAAGCGGGCGCCGAAGCTGGAGCGACGCGGCGACGGGCTCGAGGCGAAGCCGCGACGCGGTCCGGCCAGCCGGCTCTTCCGGATCAAACTGCGCTCCCGCGGTGCGGCGGGTTCCCACCGTCCCTACGCGACGCTGGCGGCGGTCCTCGGCTCCTCCCTCCTGCTCCTGGTCGAGCAGGCAACCGGCGCCTCGTTGATCGCCCTCGGCGGCCTCACCGTGCCGCTCCACGGTCAGTGGTGGCGCTTCTTCACGGCCCCATTTGCCTACGTCGACGTCGGCTACCTCTTCGTCGTCGCGGTCGGCCTGGCGATCTTCGGGGTCGGGGTCGAGCGCCGGCTCGGCAGCCCGGCAACCGCCGTGCTGCTGCTCGCCTGTGGCTCGCTGGGAATGCTGGCGGCCAGCGGCATCGCCGGCGCCCAGGGTGACATCGCCGTCATCGGCGGTGGCAACGGGATGGCGCTGGGTGCGGTCGCCGCTTGGTTCGCGATCCGCCGCGCCGAGGCGCACCAGGCGATCGACCAGGACTACGACCGGATCGGCGTCGCGGTTGCGACCGCGGTGCTGCTCGCCTTGCCGATCTTCGAATCGACCGCGAACGTCTTCGCCGGGCTGGTCGGCGGCGCCGTCGGCGGCCTCGCAGGGCTCGCCGCCTCCGTCGTACGACCGTCCGAATAGGCTCACCGGCAATGGCCTCCGACGATGTCGATGCCGAGCGACTCGAAGCCGCGATCGAGCGCCTGGCCGAGGCGGACCGCTTCGCCGAGGCCGAGCTGATCGTCGCCCGCGCCGCGCCCCAGTTGCAGCGGGTGCTGGGCACTGCCCTCGCCGAGGGCGGCTGGTTCGGCGAGTCGCACGAGAGCGAGTCGTTGAAGGCGGCCACCGTTCCGGACCCGGAGGAGCGGATCGCGGCGGTGCGGACGCTGCTGGCCGAGGAGGCGAGGATGGGAATGATGGTTGGAGTTGCCGTCGGCTGGGCACTGAAGGAAGAGATGAGCGAGGGCGAGGCCCCGAACACCGAAGGAGAGAGCTGAAGATGGAGATCAAGTTCCACGGCCAGTCGTGCTTCGAGCTGAGCGAGGGGAACACGACCGTCCTGGTCGACCCGTTCCTCAAGCCCAACAATCCGATCGCGGTCCATACCGCGGAGGAAGTCGAGCCGACCCACATCGCGATCAGCCATGGTCATGCCGACCACATCGCCGATGCGGTGCCGATTGCCAAGCGCACCGGTGCCCACTGCGTCGCGATCGTCGAGCTCGCCAAGTGGCTCGAAGGGCAGGGCATCGAGGAGGTCAGCGACCCGAACTTCGGCGGCACGGTCGGGTTCGACTGGGGCTACATCGCCCTCGTTCCCGCCTGGCACACGAACACGATTCCCGGCTCCGAAGAGTCTCCTTTCAGCGCCGAGCACGGGATCGCGATCGGTCCAGCGGCCGGCCTCGTGATCAAGCTCGGCGAGACGACGGTCTACCACGCCGGCGACACCTGCCTCTTCAGCGACATGAAGCTGATCGCCCAGCGCAGCGACATCGACGTCGCCCTCTTGCCGATCGGCGGTCACTACACGATGGACCGCCACGACGCGGTAACTGCCGCCGAATTCGTCGGCGCGGGCACGGTGATCCCGATGCACTACGACACCTTCCCGGCGATCGCGACCGACAGCGACGCTTTCAAGTCCGACGTCGAGTCGAAGACCTCCTCGCAGGTCATCCTGTTGAAGCCTGGGGAGACCCACACGGTCTGACCGACCGCGGTCGTTGCTTGTCGCCGATGGGATACAAGTAGCGACCGCGATCCTGGCTGACTGGCCAGCTCTGCGCTAGTCTCGGCTCGACCGTCGTAGCCGAGACGAGGAGAGACGATGGAGGCCAAAGAGGCAACCGGAACCCAGTCCCGGACCGAGCGAGCCGACTTCCAGGCAACCGCCGATCCGGCGCTCAACGAGGCCGCCGACCGCACGGCCGACATCAAGCTGCTCACCTACGAGGAGCTGTATTCCCTCTGGGAGCGCCAGCAGTGGCAGACCCAGGAGCTCGACTTCAGCCGCGATCGCGAAGACTGGCAAGAGCGGATCGACGAGGAGGAGCGCTTCCAGCGGATGTACGGGCTGTCCTCCTTCTTCATCGGCGAGCAGAAGGTCGCCGAGGAACTGGGCCCGATCATGCGCGCCGCTCCGACCGAGGACCAGAAAATCTTCCTCTGCACGCAGATCGCCGACGAGGCCCGCCATGTGCGCTTCTTCGAGCGCTTCTATCGCGAGGTCGGCGTGCTCGAGTCCGACGGCCTGACGGAGATGCTGGCGGAGACCTCCGAGCACCTCAACGACAACTTCGGCCGCCTCTTCGACGAGATGCTGAAGAAGCGCACCGACCGCCTCTCGGCCGAGCCCGAGGACACCGAGGTCCTGGTCGAGGCGATCACCCTCTACCACATGGTGATCGAGGGAATGCTGGCGCTCACCGGCCAGCACTTCATCATGGACTTCAACGAACGCGAAGGGACGCTGCCGGGCTTCGTCGAGGGCTTCCAGAGCGTCGCCCGCGACGAGCACCGCCACGTAGCCTTCGGCTCGGTCTTCCTGCGCGAGAAGGCCCGGGAGGACGATCGCTACAAGCAAGCGATCCAGCGCACGCTGGAGGAGTCGTTGCCCGCCGCTCAGGGCGTTCTGTCGCCGCCTTGGGCACCGGACGATGAGGATTACGAATTATTCGGCTTCTCGATTGCGGACACCCAGGCGTTCGCGGCGAAGTGCCTGATGCGCAGGCTGAAAGTGATCGGCCTCTAAGCGTCAGCCGGCTTCGGCGCCGCTTCCCGGCGGGGGCGATTCGGCCGGGGGTTCGCTCGGGGGTGGTTCGCTCGGGGGAGCCGATTCTGCGGGAGGGCTTTCGGCGGCCGGCGGGCTTTCGGCCGGCGCGGGCGGGGTCGAGCCACCTACGGTGACGACGACGGTTTCCCCGCCGCTGGGGGCACCGGCCGTGCTGGTCGGCGATTTCGCTCCGGTCACGTTCGGCACGGCAGTTTTCGCCTGGATGATCGTTTCGTCGGCGATTTCGGTCGTGTTCGACCGATCGGCGGCAACGGGGCCAGGTGCGGTTTCGGCTGCGCTCGGCGCGGAATCGGCGGGAACCGCGGCAGGCTCCGGCGCCGGAGTCACGGCCTCCTCGACCGGCTGCGGCTTGGGCTGCGGCGCCGCCACCTGGCGTTGGGCCAGCGAGAGCGGGCTGCGATGCACCGAAGAGACTTTGGCGGGCGCGCTCGGAACCGGAGTCGTGTTGACGTTCTGGTTGACCTCGACCGCGCCGGCGGTGAGGACCGCGGCGGTGACGACGCCGGCGACGGCCTTGGTCCCGATCGCGCCTCCAACCGCGCCGAGTCCCCCGGCCGCGCCGCTGCCGCTGAGCGCTGCGCCGACGCTGCTGACAGCGCCCGCGCTGGTCGCTGCGGCGGTTGCGCCGGCACCTGCTCCACTGCCCGCTGCTCCGGCAGACGCCCCACCGGAGGCACTGCCAAAGCCGAGCTTGGAGAGGATGAGGCCCTTGAACGCGACCAGTGCCCCGACGGGGAACAGCGCCGCCATCACCTTGTCGTTGGAGCGGACCTGGGAGCGGAAGTCAGAGCATTCGTCGCAGTCGCGCACGTGGCGCCGTACCGGGCCGGAGACCTTCCGCAGGCCCTCGGCAGCCTCGGCCAGTTCCAACCGCACCTCGCCGCAGGTCAGCTGGCGGGCTTGGCTCGCCTCGGCGAGGGAGATCCGCGCTCGCACGAGCAAAGACTTGACCGAGGGCACGCTGGTCTCCATCGCGGCGGCGATTTCCTCGTAGGACATCGCATCCATCTCGCGCAGCAGCAGGGCCGACCGCTGCGTCTCGGGCAGCTTGCCGACGTCGTTGAGCAGTTGGCGGAACTCCTCGCGGTTGCTGACCTTCTCGGCGGTCGTGGCGGCCTCGACGACGGGCACCATGTCCATCGATTCCTGCGCATCCGCGGTGGGCTTGCGCAGGTGGTTGAGGCTGCGGTTGCGGGCGATCCGGTAGAGCCACGGGCGCAGGTTGATCTCGCGCTCGTCGGCGAGCATTGCCCGGTAAGCATTGACGAAGACCTCCTGGAGCACGTCCTCGGCATCCTCGGTCGAGCCGAGCATCTGGCGGCAGAAGCCCAGCAGGCGGCCCTGGTAGCGATCGACGATCGCCTCGAAGGCCCCGGCATTGCCGCTGCGGGCCATCGCGATCAGCTTCGCGTCCCCCTGCAGCTTGAGCAGAGGGGAGCGGCGGGCCAGAAGTCCGCGCTGACTGGCGTGGGTTAGAGCCGATGCCTCCAAGTTGCACTCTCCAGGGAAGGCGTTGCGAATGGCGCTGTCTTCGTAGGTAAGGACACCGTAGCAGCGGGATAGTTGCGGTCCGTACAAATCTTTACCCGGGACTTAGACACCCGGAAACAGGCGGATACCATCGAGCTTGCCCGGGTGGCGAAACTGGCAAAAGCGGCGCACTTAAAATGCGCTGCCCCTTTGGGGGCTTGCGGGTTCGAGTCCCGCCCCGGGCATCCCTAGGCGCGCGGGTCCTGTCACGGGTGAGGGGGGTGTTAGCGGACTCACCCGTCCGAACACCCCCCTCACCCGTGCCACCCGCGCGAGGAAGGTCCCTTAGGCTCCAGCTTCTATGGATCATGGCGGGCGATTAGTCGCTAAAGCACTGAAGTCCAGGGGCGTGAGCCATTTGTTCACGCTCTCCGGCGGGCACCTGTTCTCCATATATGACGGCTGCCTCGCCGAGGGGATTGAGATCGTTGATGTGCGGCACGAGCAGTCGGCTGTCTTTGCGGCTGAGGGCTTTGCCAAGGCGACGCGGCGGGTCGGGGTGGCGGCGTTGACTGCCGGTCCGGGAGTGACCAATGGCATCAGCGCGATCGCCGGCGCGCAGGCCAACTGCTCGCCTGTCTGCGTGCTAGGCGGGCGGGCGCCGGAGCTGCGCTGGGGCTCGGGCTCGCTGCAGGAGATCGACCACCTGCCTTTCGTCTCGCCACTGGTCAAGTCGGCGGAGACGGTCAAGGAGACGGGCGCGATCGGGGCGCGGACGGCGGCGGCGCTCGATCTGGCGCTGAGTGCGCCGTTCGGGCCGACCTTCGTCGACTATCCGCTCGACGTCGTCTTCAGCGAGGCGGAGGAGGAGATCGCGGCACCCCGGGGCGGCGACCCCCAGCTGGCCGCCGGGGTCGAGGAGGCAGCGGCGCTGCTGGCAAGTGCCGAGCGACCGGCGATCATGGCCGGCAGCGGCCTCTATTGGGGCCATGGCGAGGTTGAGCTGCGCGCGCTCGCCGAGGCGTTCGGCATCCCGGTCTTCCTCAACGGGCTCGGCCGCGGTTGCCTCGCCGCCGACCACGAGCTGGCTTTCAGCCGGGCGCGAGGTGCCGGGCTGAAGGGAGCCGACATTGCGCTGGTCGTCGGTGTGCCGATCGACTTCAGGCTGGGCTTCGGCGGCAGCTTCGGCGAGGAGACGAAGTTGATCCGCCTCGATGTCGCCCCCAATGCGCTCACCGCCAACCGGGCGCCTGAGGTCGACTTGGTCGGCGACGTCGCCGCGACGCTGGCGGCGATCCGAGCGTCGGTCTCGGCTGGGCGGGGGAGCACCGACGGCTGGCTCAAGCAGCTGCGTGGGGTGGAGGCCGAGAAGCGGGCGGCCGAGCAGGAGGAGTTGAACGACGGTCGCTCGCCCCTGCACCCGGTCCGGGTCTACAAGGAGCTGGGGGAAGTTCTCGACCGCGACGCGATCGTGATCGGCGACGGCGGCGACTTCGTCTCCTATGCGGGTCGCTTCATCGAGACCTTCGAGCCGGGCTGCTGGATGGACCCGGGCCCGTTCGGTTGCCTTGGTGCCGGCCCTGGCCAGGCGATCGGCGCCAAGCTCGCCCATCCCGAGCGGCAGGTCTGTCTGCTGCTCGGCGACGGGGCCTTCGGCTTCGCGGGCATGGAGTTCGACACTTTGGCGCGTCACGGCCTCCCTGTGGTCGGCGTGATGGGCAACAACGGCATCTGGGCGCTCGAGCATCACCCGATGAAATTCCTCTATGGCTACTCGGTCGCGGCCGAGCTGCGGCCGGAAACGCCCTACGAGAAGATGGTCGAAGCGCTGGGCTGCGACGGGGTCCTCGTCAGCGATCCCGGTCAGCTGCGGCTCGCGCTGGAGCGCGCCTTCGAGTCGGGTCGGCCGACCTTGGTGAACGTCCTCACCGACCCCGAGGTCTTCTACCCGCGCAAGTCGAATCTGGCTTGATAGAGCCAAAAGCTGGCTGGCTGGCCAGATCGGCCGGACCGGCCCCAACAAGAATCGACCGCCATCGCTGGCGGTCGATTCAAGTTGGTCCCTCAGGACGGGCAGGGGTACGTCTTCAGGGACCAGTTCTTATTCGATGGGCCCAGACGGCGGGAGGCGCCATGATGCGGCAATCGCCTGAACCCTATGACCGGGTCAGCAGTGGAGACTCTCGTCCTCACCTCCTCCCCGATGTGACGAGTATGCGCTCGCCTATCCGAATTGTCTAGGTGCTTGGTTTGCCCCTACTAATAACTCGGTAGCCAAAGTCTACCCAGTTTTTGGGGTTAGGGCGACACGTTTACCCAACTGGACGGGTCCCGAAAACTCGCCTGTACACCGGGTCCCATGGGATGTACCCGCGAGCGTTCATTGGCAGCTACCCATGCTGCGAGGCGGCTTCGAGCGCCATCCCGTAGAGGATGTCGTGCTCGGAGGCCTGAATCCGGTCGAGTCCGAAGGCGCGCATCGCCTCGATCAGGATCACGCAGCCGGCGATGATCGTCGGCGCCCGGTCGGGGTGAAGACCGGGGATCGCAGCTCGCTCCGCCAGCGGGGCCGAGGCGAATTGCGAGAGTAGGCGCTGGATCGTGGCCAGCGAGAGGACGTGGCCGTGGACCCGAGCCGGGTCGTAGGGCTCGAGCCCGAGCTCGACCGCGGAGAGCGAGGTGGGGGTGCCGGCGACGGCGATGCCGGCGGCGACGCGAGCATCGACCTCAGTGGCAAGGGCGTCGGCGATCAGGCCTCGAACGTCACCGGCGAGTTCCTCGAGCTCGACCGCCGTGGGGGGGTCGCCGGCGATGTGGCGCTCGGTATGGCGGACGACACCGGCTTGAAGCGAGGCATGGAAGGCGATCTCGGTGCCGGTGCCGACGATCATCTCGGTCGAGCCGCCGCCGATGTCGATCACCAGCGTCGGCACCGAGGGAGACCGTTCGGCGGTGGCGCCGCGGTAGGTGAGGCGGGCCTCCTCCTCACCGTCGAGGACGCGGGCGGAGAGGGCGAAGCGCTCGCGCAGCTCGGCGACGAAGGCGTCGCCGTTGGAGGCGTCGCGCACCGCGCTGGTGGCGATCGCGGCCACATGCTCAGCGCTCGACTCGCGGCAGATCTCGACGTAGTCGGCGATCACCGCACAGGCGGCCTCGATCGCCTCGTCGGCCAGCTGCCCAGATAGGTCGACGCCGCGCCCGAGTCGGGTCACGCGACTCTGCCGCTCGAGCACCGAGACGCTGCCGTCGACATCGGCGATGAGCAGCCGCGTCGAGTTGCTGCCGACGTCGATCACCGCGACCCGTTGAGAATTCTCAGCCATGTGGGCCGGGCACTCTAAAGAGCCCGGCGCCCGACCCCCATCTCGCCACCAACACCACGCAAGCACCCATGCGACCCCCGCCAGCGGCTCTAGGCCAGCCGACCTACCATTGCTAGCATGGACAAACCGCCGCGGGGTGGAGCAGCCAGGTAGCTCGTCGGGCTCATAACCCGAAGGTCGCGGGTTCGAATCCCGCCCCCGCTATTTCACAAAAGCCCCGCATTTGCGGGGTTTTTGTATTTAATGTCTGGCAGACAATAAGGTGCAAAATCGGCCGTGGGGCAAGCTCTGGGGCAAGGTGAGGTCTGAGAGAGGTCGATCTGGCCCTTATCCGGGCGGCTCCGGTCCACCTACGTTCGGCCGCGGAAGACAGCTATTTCCGCAGTTCGCTATCTAGCGAATACTGAGACCGCCCTTGCCAAAGCGATACTTCCATCTATGGCACATGGACCGGGTCTGGCGGGGAGGAAAGACCTCCTGCAGTGGGCGGACACCATCGCTGCTCGCAGCGATTTACCGCGCCTTATCCGTCGCCTCATACTTGAGACCGGGAAAGGCGTAGTTGAGCTAGGGGTGCCTGCGGGGGAGGGGGTCTCGGCGAGCGGCTGGGATGGAACGGTTCGCGCTTCAGAAGCCACCGCGCACGTGCCGGATGGCCTATCTCTGTGGGAGATTTCCACGAACAAGAACGTCGGTACGAAGGCGGACGCCGACTACAACAAGCGATTGACGACCCCCGACGACAGTCCGACTGAGGACTGCACTTATATGGCTGTGCAGCTACGTCCCTGGGGTAAGAGCGAGGAGTGGGCGAAGACCAAGGCGAAGCAGAAGCGCTGGCGAGCAGTGCGCGCCTTTGGTGTCGATGAAATTGAGACCTGGCTGGAAATTGCTCCCATTACCCACGCGTGGCTCTCGGAGATCCTTGGCCTGGGTCCACATGGTCTGCAGGCGGGGGAGTCCTGGTGGGAGACCTGGTCAAAGCAAACCGATCCAGAAGTGACGCCCCAACTCGTCCTTGCGGGTCGCGAGTCCCTAAGTAAAAGCCTTCGCTCAGTCTTTTCATCTACCCCGGGCATTACCACCCTGAGCGGTCCAAGCCTGGAAGAGATTCAAGCCTGCGTCGTGGCGACGGCCCTGCAAGTCGCTGTCGATGGAGACAGCCGCCCGTTGTCCCGAATTGCCTTTGTCGATGACGTAGAAACCTGGCGGGCGCTACAGCTTCAGAAGGATCGCCCGCTAGTGCTTGTCCCCATATCACGGGACGTGATCAAAGAGGCATCGACCAACTCGCCGCATAACGTCATCGTGCCGGTGATCCGAGGGACCCATGCCGACTTTGAGGTTCCAGCCATCGATGCGGCTGCCGCTCGCGAGGTACTTGCAGAGGTTGAGTCGATTGACGATGACCGGGCCGATGAACTGGCTCGGCTGGCCCGCAGAAGCCTTGTGGCTCTCCGACGTCGGTTGGCGATCAAGCCGGAGTTGCATTCTCCGCCGTGGGCAGACGTTCCGGTCGGTCGGCCTGTTCGCGCCCTTCTCGTAGCGAATCGGTGGGTGGTCAACGGCGAGGGGGATGTTGAAATCGTTTCGAAGCTGTCTGGACTGGAGCCAGATGCCCTGCAAGACGCTCTCGATGAGCTTGGGGTCGAAGAAGACCCGCTCATCGCGCAGCTAGAGCAGCAGGTGGCTCTGGTCTCTCCTTACGACGCCTGGATTCAGCTACGGGGAGAGTTAAAACGGGCCGACTTGAACCGCTTTGAGCAAGCAGTTAAGTCGGTGCTTGTAGACACCGATCCTTCGCTTGAGTTTCCACCGGAGGAACGGTGGCGCGCGAGCTTCGAAGGAAAGACCTCGACTTACTCCGCAACGCTCAAACGGGGCTTGGCTGAGTCCGTAGCGCTTCTCGCGGTGAATGGAGACGAGGTCGAGGGGGGTGAAGGCGCTGCGATCGCTTCCTACTTGGTCCGGGTAATTCTTGAAGAAGCCAACAAAGACGAGACGGGCTATGTCTGGTCATCCATCGCGCCCAACCTCTCCCTCTTGGCGGAGGCTGCTCCTGACTCCTTCGTAGACGCTGTGCGAGCCGGAGTATCTGGTGATGATCCGCGCCTCGTAAAAATGTTTGCAGACCCCAAGGGCACGAGCGCGATGTTCACTGCAGGCTCGCCCCACTGCAACCTGCTGTGGGCATTGGAGACGGTCGCCTGGTCGCCAGACCATTTCGGACAGGTCGTAGACCTCCTAGCCCGCCTCGACGAAATCGATCCGGGAGGTGAACTGTCGAACCGTCCGAATGCAAGCCTGGCGGCCATCTTTTGTGCCTGGAGTCCGGAGAACAGCGCTACGAACGCGGCTCGCCTGAAAGCCATAGACGGGCTGCGGGAGCGACACGAAGCAACGGCGTGGCCGCTGATGCTGTCCATGCTTCCCGAGAGGCACGGCATCCATTCGCCGACCAGCGCGCCGACCTTCCGCGAGTGGAAACCACCCCAAGAGGGCGTTCTGCTCAGCGAGTATTGGGAGCTTGTACGCGGGGTGCTTACCCGACTGATAAAGGATGCGGGAAACTCGCCGGACCGCTGGTCTGAACTGATTGAGCGGGCATCGGACTTGCCACCTGAGCTTTGGGCCGAAGTCAGAGATGGCTTGGCGAAATCTGCGCGGCAGATAGAGGGCGAGTCGACGGACCTTTGGAAATTTCTCCGCGCCTTCATTGCGAAGCATCGGGAGTTTGCAGAAACCGACTGGGCGCTGTCTCCGGATGAGGTCAACCAATTGGAGGCAATCGCTGATGAAATCGCCCCCAAGGAGGTGGCTCAGTCTCAGGGATGGATCTTCGAAGAACACCACCCCGACCTCGGAATAAGGAAGGGCAACGACTACGGGGAGTACGTCGGGGAGCTTGAGGCGCAGCGGGTGGCTGCGGCCGAGCAGATTCAGAGCGAGGGTGGTCTTGATGCTCTTCTGAAGGTGGCCGCAGCGTCGCCCGTACCCGGGGCCGTGGGTTGGGCAGTGGCCGGCGCTCCTTCCGGACCCACGTACGAGAAAGACATCTTGAAGCTCTTAGAAAGTGTGGAGGGAGTCGAGATCGTCTTCGCCAGCGCCTTCTTTGGCCATCGCTTCCAGGTGGACGGGTGGGAGTTTCTAGAGGGACTGCTGACTGGTGGCGTTTCTTCCGTGGTCTCTGGCCGGTTACTTCTAACTACGGGCGACTTCCCACGGGCCTGGGAGGAGGCTGAACGCCAAGGTCCAGATATTGAGCGAGCATTCTGGACGGAGTTCCCAACGACTGGCCTTGGTCCTGACTTCGGCCACGTCCTCTTTGTGGCTCAAAAACTCCTCGACCACGACCGGGTTGTCGATGCGTTGGACATTCTCGAGCTGTACCTACGGAAGGATCAGGAGGACGCCGCGAAAACGGCGAATCTCCTGGCCGAGTGTCTGCAACGGATGCTGTCCCTGTCAGCGGAGGAGCTTGGAACGGGAAGACCGGTTTCGGAATGGGCGCTCCAACAGGCATTCGGCTTCCTGGAGGATCAGCGTGAGGCCGTTGGCCTCAAGCAGCTCGCCTCGCTGGAGTGGGCATACCTTCAAGCCCTAGGGCTTGAGCCACGGGTGCCGGCTCTGCATGAACAGCTCGCCAAGGATCCAGACTTCTTCGTCCAAATCATCTCTGCCGTCTACAGAGCGCAGTCGGCTTCCGAAGACGATGCAGAGCCGAGCGAGGATGCCCAGCGGATCGCCGGGAATGGATATCGGCTGCTTTCAACTTGGAAGGACGTTCCGGGCGACGAAGGCGACGGGAAAGTCGATACCAAAGCCCTCTATAACTGGGTTGAGACCACGCAGGAGAAGCTAGCCGCGGCTGATCGGCTTAGGTCGGGAGAGCTACATATCGGTCGCGTGCTTGCGTCGGCTCCTGCTGATCCGGATGGGCAGTGGCCATGTAAAGCCGTTCGTGATCTGCTGGAGAAGTTCCAGAGCGAGCGGGTTGAGGAGGGGCTTGAGACGCAGGTCTTCAACAGCCGCGGCGTGACGACCCGAGCACCCGAGGCGGGAGGCGATCAGGAGCGGGAGCTAGCCGCCAAATACCTAGGGTGGGCAAAGGCGTTCCGCGATAGCTGGCCTAGAGCCGCAGCGGTTTTACGGCACATCGCATCAACCTATGAGCATCAGGCGAAGCGTTTCGATGCAGAGGCGGAGGCGCGACGCTTGGGACTGGACTAGACCTATTCAAGCTATGGCTCGGACTGGCTATCTCGCTGACCCTGGTCGCACACTTGCAGGGAGCGTCGCCAGGCCCTTCGAGACCAGGTCGCGTTCGTCGCAACTAACAAGGCGATGGCCGCCTTCGTCGGCGGCGGCTGCGTAGGCCGCGTCGTAAACGGAGATCGTGTCGCGCTCCGCGATCTCCGCAGCCTTCGTTAGGAGGGTGCTCGTGGAGGGGAGGATGCCACCGTCGTCGGCGAGCTTCTCGATCACCGTCAGTAGTGGTGCTACCGACTTCGGTGTTCGCCACGCTCGCACGGCGACGTTGGCGACCTCATAGCGGGCGAGGTCAAGGGTGGCGAGGGTCGCCGCGTCGTCTTCCAGCAGGGCCCGTGCTGGCTCGTGGTGGTCGTCCTCTGGATCGAAGGCGGCGAGCAGGACGCTCGCGTCGAGAAGCAGCGTCGTCACGGACCGGGCCGCGTTGCCTTCACCTGCTCCGCGGCGCGGCCGCCATGGGGTGAGGCGTCGTTGAGTAACGATCGCATCGCTGCTGCCCGCCCCTCGCGGCGCCGGCGCAGCGCCGTGTCGGCGAACTCCCGCATAACGGCGCTGCGGGTAGTGCCGCCACGCCGCGCCTCGGCATCCACCTCGGCGAGGAGATCGTCTGGAAGGGAGACCATGACCTTTGCCATGCGATGAGTATACCCAGGTATACCCAACGGCTTCGCTGGGGCAAGAAATGGGGCAAGGTGCCCCACAGATTCCAGCCGATCTCCACGTAGCTCGATCTCGCGAAAACCGCTTGAAACCTAGCTCCACGTAGTCCAGCCGATCCAGCGGATCAAGCTCATAACCCGAAGGTCGCGGGTTCGAATCCCGCCCCCGCTATGGCCTTATGGGCGACAGATTGGTCGCCTTGGCAAGACTCAGAAGGCGCTCATGTGAGCGCCTTCTGTCGCTCGCGACGAGGAGTCATCAAGCTGTGTACACGATCATGTACACTGAGTCCATGGCGAAGACCGTCCCTGTGCGCGAGCTACGTAGCAACCTCAGCAGCCTGCTCGATGACGTAAGCGATCGGCGCGATCACGTTCTGGTCACCCGCAACGGCACCCCCGCTGCGGCCCTGGTTCCGATCGACGAGTATGAGGCTCTTGAGGAGACCGCCGAGATTCTCTCCGATCCGGATGCCCTGGCCGCCCTGGAGACTGGTCTCGCCGAGATCGAGCGCGACGAAACGGTCACCCTCGCCGACCTTCGTAGCGAGCTGGCTGAGCGCCGAGCGGCCACCGGCTGATCGTTGGCCAGGCTCGTTCTCGCCCGTCGCGCACGGCGGGAGCTACTCGAACTCAACTGGCCGCTGATTGACGCGATCGAGGACGCCCTGGGTTTGCTAGAGCGCGAACCGCAAGCCGGTCATGCGCTCCGAGGTAAACTGCGCGGTCTGTACTCGTTGCGGGTCGGCGCTTATCGGATCCTTTACCAGCTAACCGATGGCGAGCAGACGGTTCGCGTGGCAGCCATCCGTCACCGCGCCGTCGCCTACAGAAGCGATCCTCGCTAGGCGCCGGAGCGACCTGGTGGCATCATTAGATCGTGGAGGCAAGGGGGGCTGAGCCGAGACTGACGATTGAGCTCGTCCCGCAGACGTGTTGGTTCTCGAACGTTCGGGATCAGGTGTCCTCTCGGGATTGGGACCGGATTCGCTCGCAGGTATACGAGAGCGCCGGTCGTCGCTGCGAGATATGTGGCGGCCGCGGCCCCAGGCACCCGGTCGAGTGCCATGAGGTGTGGGCGTACGACGAGGCCGGCGGCGTCCAGCGCTTGATTCGAATGATTGCCCTATGCCCGGCTTGCCACGAGGTCAAGCACATCGGCCTTGCGGGGGTAAGGGGTCGAGCCGACCTCGCACGTGAGCATCTCGCCAAGGTCAATGGATGGTCTTCGGAGGCCACGGACCGCTACGTTCAGGAAGCATTCGCAATTTGGCGCTCGCGGTCGGCCCGATCGTGGTCACTCGATATCTCGAGCTTGGCGGCATACGGAATTGATCCTGCCCTCATCACCGAGGCCAGTAGCGCGTCGGCCAAGGACAGATCGCGATCAGTTGCGTCGACCACGGCACAAAAGGCTCGTCGAGGTCAAGGTCGCCTGCTGTAGATCGGGTCGGCACTTCACAGGTCGCAATCCAAGTTCGATTCGACCAAGGCGGCGTTACCCATAAGGCCGAATCGTTTCCCCCGCTTTGCTCGATAGCGCAGACAAAAGGGTGCAAAAACGCCCTTGTGGCAAGCGCTGGGGCAAGGTGAGCTTCGAGCGAGGGTCGGCGAAGACCTTAAGAGGTGGGCCTGGTCCACCTACGTTCGCGGCGTAAGCAGAAACCGCAAGCCCCCTCGCGGCGGGACGACGCCCCGGCCGGCCGAAACATACGTTGGCAGGATGCCGAGTGGTCAAACCGACGATGCGCGGTCACTGTTCTCGTGCGAAGATCCTCCGCCGTGAATGCCGAACGTCTTCACGCAATCGCTCGCGCTCTACGGGAGGAGGCGCGAGAAACCAATTATGCCGACCTCCTCGAGCAGCTCGCGGCGGGTCTCCAGGCGATGGTCGAGTCGCCCGGACAACCGGAGCCGCAGCAGCAAGTCAGCACGGCCCGCGAGAACCTCGGAAGCGTGCTGAGGGAAGCGCCCAGCAACGACTTCTCGCCGGGCTGGGAGGAGGCCTTGAAAGAGATGGGCGTGTACGACCTCAGGGGCGAGCCCCTCCTCGAAGACGTCGAGACGATCATCGCGGAGAACCAGATCACGCCGAACACGGCGGCAGAGGAAATCGGGCAGATTCGAACTCGCGTGGTCGAGTTCATCTCTGTCCTCGATCAAGCACTCACCGCGTTCGAGTTCCTGCGCATCGGGGGCGAGGAGCTTTCGGCTGGGGAGTTCGAGATCGGGTTCATGATCCCCCGCGAGCAGGTAGACGACGAACTCGAAAAGCTCGGCAAAGAGTTCGTCAAGTTGAAGCGCATCATCTTGCCGTTCAGCGAGATCGTGGGGGAGAGTCGCCCCGAGATTCGGGTCCGGTCGATCTCATCGTCCGAGTTTCAGGTCTTTCTGGAATCCACTCCGGGCACCGCACTCGTCTTCTTCACGGCGCTAGAGCGCGTACTCGCCGCCTATCGGACCGTTTTGGATATCCGCCTCAAGCACAGGGAACTCGCGGAGAGCCCGGACGTCCCCAAGGAGGCGACCGATCCGTTGGCGCAGGTCGCCTCGGACCTGATGGACAAGAAGACCCGCGAGATCGCAGCAGAGTTGATCGAGGAGTTCAGCAAAGAGTCGGAGGCAAGGAACAACGAGTTGCTGACCGATCTGCGTCTTCAACTTAATGCCCTCGCGGAGAGGATCGACCGCGGCTACAACGTCGAGGTCAGGACGGGCCAGTTGCCGGAAACGACCGAGGACGAGGACGCAGAGGACGTTGACCAACTGGATTCGGAGACGCGGGGGGCGGCGGAAACGGTCCTCGAGGGGCAGAAGGGGATCGAGTACATGAACATATCCGGCACCCCGGTCCTTCACCTCGAACAGCCCGAGGACGACGAGGACGGGGCTGAGGAAGACGAGGCGACGATTCGATCCGGGAGCTAATTCTCGGTTGCCGCCGGCTGAGGTTTGGAGAACCGACGAATCCGAAGAAAGCCGCTCCACGAGCGTTTCGGCCCTCTCGCTGGGGCAAGAAATGGGGCAAGAAGCCCCACAGATCCCAGCCGATCCCAGCCGATCTCGATCTCGCGAAAACCGCTTGAGACTGTGCCCCACGTAGTCCAGCAGGACTGCCGGCTCGGGCTCATAAGCGGACTGTCCTTGTAGGAACCCGACAGTCATTAGGGCTTCCTTGCCCCAGACTTGTGTTTCCCTGCCTCCCCTACGACTCTTGCAGCGAGGGTAGCGCGACAGAGAGCCGCGCGGGCACCGGGGCCACGGGCCACCGAGCAAAGCGGTCGGCAACCGGCTGGCGGCCAGGACAGGGGCTCGCCTTTGCTTTTCCGGTTAATACCACGCTAGTATCTAAATGCTCAGGTTTCCTATCTTTGCGACACGGACCGGATCTAAAGGAGAAGACATGCATCTGGACAGCGCTGCGGGTTCGGCCCATCGTCTACTCGTCCTCATCGCGGTATCTCTTGCCGCGGTCGTCATGGCGATGGCAACCGCCTCCAGTGCCAGCGCGGCGCTATCACTGGGGCTGACCTGGAGCGGTAATCTGGATCAGACGATCGAGCAATCGAACCTGGAACGCGTACAGGGGTCGGGAGCCTCCATGTTCCGCGTGTTGATCCAGCGTCCGGTAACGCAGGCGGAAGGCTGGAAAAAATACGAAACGCTGTTCGATATCGCTGCCCAGCGCGGCATCACGATTCTGCCTCAATTGCAGGATGAAAGGGAATATCCGACCGAAGGCTCCGGTAAATGGCCAGCCTGGGGAGCTTGGGTTCAGGAAGCGGTGAGTAAGTTCGGGCCGTCAGGCACTTTCTGGGCTGGCAAGGCATACGCGAAGCCTGCATATACCTGGGAAGTATGGAACGAGCCGGATCTGGCCGAATATGCCCCGAATGGGTTGATCAGCGGGCAAGTCTACGGCGAATTCTTCACCTTCACCGCAAGCAAAATTCACGAAGTACAGGGCGGCGTCAAAGTCCTAAATGGAGGGCTGTGGATACATCGGGAAGCCGGAGGGCAATTCAAAGAGTTTGAAAACTTCGTCACGGGTATGTACGCATCCTCCTATAAATCTTTCGAATTCAAAAATGAGATCGGCGGCCTCTCAATACATCCGTACGGATTCACTCAGGGATCGCAGTTTCTGGAATTCACGGAAAAAGTAGTGAAGGCCCGGGAAGTGCTCGACACCAAGTCCGGAGGGGCTAACAAACCTCTGTGGATCACCGAGATGGGTTGGCCGGTGAAAGACGAAGGAGAGGGCAAGGCAGTCAGCGAGCAACTTCAGTCGAATCTCTTGAAATACAGCTTCGATTGGGTTAAGGAAACGGCTGCGTCCAGAAAGATCGAGGGGCTGTTCTGGTATTCGATACAAGACCGACCCGATATCAACTCACCAAAGTGGGATTTCAATTGCGGCCTGATCGGCAATGGAGGAAACTATCGGCTGGCTTGGTGGAAGTTCCAGCAGGAGGCTGGGGGACCGGTGTGGCCGACGGGGAGCTGGGCCTACGACAACCTCGGAGGGGGTCTCGTCGGTGATCCGACGATCTCCTCGCAGGGCGCGGGCCAGCTCGATGTCTTCGCGAGAGGGATGGACAACGCCCTCTGGCACAAGTGGTACAGCGGGACGAGTTGGAGCGGCTGGCAGTCCCTCGGAGGCTCATTGGCCGGCGGAACTGGCTCCGTGTCCTGGGAACCCGGTCGGATCGACGTGGTCGCCCGGGGAACCGACAACGGGGTCTGGCACTGGGCGTGGACCAACAAATCCGGCTGGAGTCTCGACAGTCTTGGAGGAGTGACCTACTCCGCGCCGGAGATCTCGTCGCAGGGCCCGAACCAGCTCGATGTCTTCATCAGGGGCGCTGACAACGCGCTCTGGCACAAGTGGTACAGCGGGGGAGGCTGGAGCGGCTGGCAGTCCCTAGGAGGCGTGCTGGCTGGCGGACCTGGCTCCGTGTCCTGGGGACCCGGTCAGATCGACGTGGTAGCTCGGGGAAGCGACAACGCGATCTGGCACTGGGCGTGGAACGGTTCCGGCTGGAGCTTGGGCACCCTGGGCGGATCACTTGGCTCCGATCCGGACATCTCCTCCCTGGGTCCCGGCTATCTCGATGTGTTCGCAAAGGGAGTAGACAATAACCTGTGGAGTAACTCCTACAGCGGTGTTTGGAGTGGCTGGCACTTCACCGGGTCCGGCCCGCTCATCTCCGGGCCCGGAGCGGTGTCTTGGGCGCCAGGCAGGACCGATGTGGTCGCCTTGCAGAGCGACTCGAGCATCCGGCATTTTTTCTGGAACCCCTAACGCTCAATGGTCTCACAGGGTCAGAGGCGCCTGAGACGAAGTTCCGCCCCCGACGTGGCCGAGTAGATTTAGGCCGGTCGTGGGCTATAGCCAAGAGTGCTTGTGCGCTCCCAAGTCTAGATTCACTCGAGGCTAGAGGTCCCGCCTTCCAGCAGTCGCCGAGACGGGCATGCCACGGTTGAATGCACCTCCCCCCGGTCTCTTCCTGGGGATCGCGAGCAGATGGAGCGAGATATCAACGCAATCGAGGGATCGCCCCCGAATCTCGCCGTGAAGGTGCAGCAGGCTGACGAATGCTGGCCGCCTCACACGGCAGAGATCGGGTCGGGCACCGCCCGAACCCTTCGCGGTCTCTATAGCGCTCTTTCCGCGATCACAGCGGGCTCGTCCATATGACGCTCCTGGGGCTCAATCACATCACGATCGATCTCGCGCCCCCTCGGAAGCGGGTGGTCTTGGAGGCCCATTTGGAGGGAACGGGCCGTACGGGCATGGCACGTCGTCTACGGCCTCAACCCCCTGATCGTGACCCAGGCGCTCAGTAGCCCGATGTCGAGGGAATCGAGGCCATCTTCGCCCGCTTCTCCTAATGGCTTGCGCTGGGGCAAGAAATGGGGCAAGAAGCCCCACAGATCCCAGCCGATCTCCACGTAGCTCGATCGCGCGAAAACCGCTTGAAACCGTGCCCCACGTAGCTCAACGGGACCCCAGGTTCGGGCTCATAACCCGAAGGTCGCAGGTTCGAATCCTGCCCCCGCTATTTTCGTGTTTTCAGGGAGCAGACAACAGGGGTCAAAACGCCCGTGGGGCAACAAATGGGGCAACATGGGGTCAACGTGAGGTCGATTTAGGCGTCGCTTACCGCCTTCGATCCGCCTGCTCTCGGTCTCGAGAAATTGCAGTAACGGCTCCGATGTCGGACAAGGGGACCGTGGTGGTTGGTCTGGCTTCATTTGTTTGGCGCGATTTCGATCGGCACGAGACCGCCGCAGAACTCGAACGACGCGTCGGGGTTGTCGGATTCGTACCCGAATACGGGGCCGAAGGTGATGGTGGTGTCGGGCGGGAGCGGGCCGGTAGTGGCTCCCCGGGCAGCTACCGTGCCGCCCGATGCCACGAGGGCAAGGCCGAGGAGTGATGCGGCAAGGACCGCGATGGTGAGTTTGGCTCGGACGAGCATGGTCGATCAGCGAATCGCCTTTAGGTTGGCGACGCTCATTCTTTCGCGGAATGATGGGTCATGGTGGCCAATTGGGTGCCCGACGGGGAGACCGTGTCGGTCACAACGACGCCTTCGACACCGAAGTCGGCGGCCGGCGTGCCGTCGTCCTCGAGACCGGCGAGAACGATCTCGGCGCCGAACGGACCGCGTTTGAAGTGAGCCACCTGACCCGCCAGGAACAGCCTTCCTCCGGGAAGCACCACGGCGGCGCGGACACCGGCCCGCAGTTCGGGCCCGAGGCTCCTGACGACGTAGCCGGTGCCGGAGCCAAAGGTCGGGTCCGCCGATCCTGAGGAAGTCAGGCGCTCGACCGCGAGGGCCGTCGGCCCCCCGGCCCCACCGTCCTCGGTGGCGGCGCCAGCTGCGATCAGATCCCCATCGGGAGCCTGGATGAAGGAATGGAGCGTCGTATGGGGCGCTGCGCCGACAGCCACACCGCGGGTGCCGAAGCTCCGGTCGCGCTTGCCGTCCGGTCCGAAGCGGATGAGCTGGTTACCCGAGGTGGCAACGACGATCGCTCCCCCAGGTTGCCGCACCATGCCGACGGGCCGGCCTCTGAGACGGTGGCCGGCGGTGAGGCCGTCGGAGCCGAAGCTACGGTCGACCCTGCCGTCGGGGGTCAGTCGCGTCAGGAAGAGTTCGCCGTCTTCTTCGCCGGGGCTGAGGACGAGGAGCCGGCTCCCCTGCATCGCGACCGCTGCGGCCGGTTCGTAGTCGTTCCAGATCGGGGCGAACGCCCGCCCGTCCTTCCCATAGCGCCGGTCGATCCGACCGTTGGGCCGGTAGCGCGTGGCGAAGATCCCCAGTGGCGTGTCGGTGGCGAAGCTCGGGCTGACGACGATCGTCGCCCCGTTCCGGAGGACGAGGTTGGTGGCCAGGCCGATATCCGTGCCCGAACGGTCGCGCAGGATCTCGCCCCCGTTCGCGTAGCTCCTGTCGATCTTCCCGTCGGCGGTGAACCGGGTGATCGCCTCGCTCGAGGAGGCGACGATGGTCCCTCCGGGGCCGGAGGCCAGGTGCCCTTCCAGGTAGAAGTTCGACCGCGGGTCGAGCGCGATCCCGTTCCTCCCGAAGCTCCGGTCGAGGCGGCCGACCTGGAGGTAGCGGGCCACGGCGACCCCGGCCGTGCCCGGCTGCAGGACCAGGGCGGTTCCCCGGGGCCCGTTGATCGCTCCGAATACGCGCCCTGGAGTCGGTTCGGTGGCGACGTAGCGGGCGACGCCGCCAACATCGCCGAAGCGGGGGATGAGACGGCCGGGCGCTGGCGTGGCGTCGGCCTGCACGACGGTGAGGACGCACGTGAGCGAGAGCGCGGCGAGGAACACCGCCATTCCCGTGCGTATCGACCGAATTGTCATCGGCCGAGCATATGAGCGCCGGCCGTCCCGGATCGAGCCAACGTTGGCCCGATCCTGAGTGCCCACGACTTACTCCTGGCCATCTAGGTATCTCTGTCGCTGAGAATCGCGATCCGCTCCGAGGATCTATCGACATAAGTGCCCGGTCAGATCAGGGTCCGACCGGCCGCTGGGTCCAGCTTGCGACCCGCACCAGGTCCGCGGCCACCATCACGGCGCGGTGGGAGGCCCGGTCGGCGACAACGCCGCCCGCCAACATGGTCGCCACCAGGGGGAATGCTCCCGCGGACAGCACGAGCCCGACGTCCGAGGCCGAACCGCCGATCTCCAGCACCGCGAAAGCGAGTGCCACGCCGGCCATGCGATCACCCAGCACGGAAACCCCGCCTGCCCACTGAACAGGAGGGTTCATTCAGAGGCGCGAGCCTTAAGCGCCCAAAAGTGTCAGCCGATCACGCAAAGAGCTGACTGACGACCAGTTCGACGTGCCATCGGCGAGAGGTAGGTGGCAGGGCCTCGCGCCCGAGAGCCGTCGCATCAGGGAACGGCTGCAGGCCACGTTCATTGGCAATCGACCGCACGGCTTCGAACGCAAGGCTCACCCCGACCTGGTTCGTAGTCGCAATACGCGCCGACCCGCGCGCAGCACCAGCACATCCCGCTTCAGTTGCCAATGAGGATCTGCGGCGAAGAGGCTCCTCAGCCAACTGTCCTGGCGCCCCGAGAGGTTGGGGCAGCCAACAGAACTGGAGGTGATCGAACCGAGCCGAATTCTCTTGTGGCCGACGTGCATCTGGCCCCCCGATCCGTTGCAGTTGGCTTCCCAGCCGATCCATTGACCTCGTCTGCCATGGCTGAGGCCAACTCGGATTTCCTTAGTCGGTCGAAGAGGCGGGCCGCTCCGGCGCCCGAGGCGGAGACGGCGGCGTAATTGCCCCAGATGCGTTCCGGAGGGCGGTAGTTTGCCTCGGCTAGAGCGCAGAAGGTTGCGGCAGCGAGAAACGCGACCATCGCCGAAAGTCCCGCCCGGTATCGCCATCTCGCTCCGATTCTCAGCATCCGCACACCTATCTACGAGGCTGGCGCCGATCCGTCACCCTGAAACGTAAGCCAACCCTGGGTGGCGCCGCCGCCCGCTCCCGCCACCAACGTCTACGTTCAAAGCCTTGGGGCAACAAATGGGGCAACACGCCCTACAGATCTCAGCCGATCCCAGCGTAGTTCGATCTCGCGAAAACCGCCTGAAACCGTGCCCCACGTTGCCCAGCGGGACCTCAGGTTCGGGCTCATAACCCGAAGGTCGCAGGTTCGAATCCTGCCCCCGCTATAGGACGAAAGCCCGCTTATCAAGCGGGTTTTCGCGTTTTTGGGGAACCTCAAAAACGGTGAAAAATGGCCCTGGGGCAAGCTCTGGGGCAAGGTGAGGTCAGAGTGAGGTCGCTCCAGCCCCTTGCGCGCGCCTCCGGTCCACCTACGTTCGGCCACGTAAACGAGAAATAGCGGCCCTGGCGGCGCGCTAACGCCCCGGGGCCCGGCACCGAAGACAACGCCTTCGATGCGAGAGAGACGGTACCCGTCACAGCCCTTCGAGGGGCGGCATCGGGCGTCTCTTCGGTGCCTCACCGAAAGGGAGGGGCGCCTTGCCCGAAAGCACGATCACCATCGAGCGCGACCAGCGCGACGGAGCATCATCGGCTCACCGAGCAGCTCGTGGCCGACGAGCCCCGCCGGCGCCGCCTCGGGGAGCGAAGCAACGCCAGCTCCAGCCTTCCCTCGTGAACCTCACGCCACAGCACCGTCGCTGAACGCTAGACGCCGGATGTGAGGTTGCCTTGGTGGTCTTCCTCCGCTTCGGGCTGGTGCTCGTCGTCGGTCATCTCAAGAATGCAGATCAGGTCGACGAGGCCCGCGAACGTCCGCGGGTCGTGGCCGGTCTTCGTGGCGATTTTTTGGAGTCGGTAGCGCACGGTGTTGGCGTGGACGTTCATCTGTTCGGCGGCTTTGGTGACGCTGAGGTCGGCGTTGGAGAAGGCGCGGATCGTTTCGACCGCTGCGGCGAGATCGTCGTGTGAGAGCGCTTGTAGCCTGTTGCCCTTGGAGGCGATCACGGCCTTGGTGGTGGCGGTGGCGCCGATCGCGGCACACTCGAGCGATGACAGTTCGTCGAGCGACACGATCGGCCGGCTTGCCGACGTGTACGACAGCGAGAGCGTTGCTTCGCGGTAAGCCTGCTGCACGGTCGCGAAGCCCTGAGAGGGAACGCTGATGCCGTAGCGGACGTCGAGATTGTGTTCTTCGACGGTTCGTCGGCGTGCGGCGCGAAGGGTTGCGATCTTGTCGCTCGGCGAGGTTACGGCGGAGATGAGGACGAGCTCTCCGTGGCGGATCGTCGTGAGGGGCCTGACGGTCCCGAGCGACATGCTCTCCTCGAGCGTGTCCTTGGCGAGTTGGAGTGCGTCACCGACTGCAAGCGTCGTCTGCTCGATCCTTCCGACGACGGTAAGGAGCTGTCCGGTCGGGTCCAGTCCTGGCGCGGCGGGATGGCGCCTGCCAGGGTCGATTGGCTGGCCATCGATGAGGCGCTCGACTAGGTCGCGGGCCGCCCGCCCGCTCTGCGTCCTGATGCGGGTTTCTTCGCGCAGGTAAGCCTCGGTGGCCTGAGTCGTGATGGTGTCGATTGCCTCGATCGCCGAGCTTGCGAGCGCGAAGCCGGCTGCTCGGGAGATCCTTAGGCGCGTGGCTTCTTCGGCGCATGCGTCCCAGTAGGCGAGCAGCGCGACGCGGTAGGCGTGGACGAACACCTCGAGGCTGACCCCTTGGCGCACGCGCCGTGTCGCTAGCTCGCGCAAGAACCCGAGGTCCTCGCGGCGTACCGTCGAGCCCTCGGCGAGCGTTCGCGCGAGCACCTCGGCGGTCGCGGTTGCGCCGGTGCGAAGATCGTTGATCAGGTCGGGCGCGGCGTCCCTGTAGTCGGGAATCTCGTCGAGGATTCGCGCGGCGATCGCCTGGCCGATCTCGGTGTATCGGCTGGCGAGTGCCTCACCTACGCGGCGCATCGCGCGTCTGTGATCGCGCCTGACTGGTAGCTGCTCGGAGCCCTGCGTACGCTCTTCCATGACTTAGAGGATCGTACATAAGACACCGGGAAAAATTAGAACTCTCGCTAATGCCAGGACACGCGCCGGCTGGCACCCTGCTTGTACCAAAACGAAAGGAGCAGCAATGTCAACCATGACTCGAAACAACCTCGAAGGGCAACGGGCACTGGTGACGGGCGCGACGTCGGGCATCGGTCGCGCGGTCGCGCTGCAGCTGGCCCGGGACGGGGCCGAGGTCCTTGTTCACGGACGCGACGGCGCCCGCGGCGCCGAGACGGTCGAGGAGATCACTGCCGCTGGGGGCAAAGCCAGCTTCATCGCCGCTGACCTGGGCGACGCCGCCGACGTGAAGCGCCTGGCGAGCGACGTCGGCGAGGTCGACATCCTGATCAACAATGCCGGGATCGCGCTCTTCGGCCCGACCGCAGAGTTCGACGTCTCCGCGTTCGACAAGATGTTCGCCAGCAACGTTCGTGCGCCGTTCTCCCTTGTAGCGGCGATCGCTCCCGGGATGGCTGCCAGGGGTCATGGCAGCATCGTCAGCGTAAGCAGCATGGCTGGTGGCGTGGGCCTCGTGGGGGGCGCGGCCTACGGCGCGACGAAGGCGTCGCTTGAGGCGATGACGCGTGCCTGGGCCGCGGAGTACAGCGCGAGCGGCGTGCATGTCAACGCCATCGCTCCGGGACCCGTCTACACGCCATCACCCTCGGGACCGGAGTTCATCACGGCGCTCGGTGAAACCACGCCGATGCACCGCGCCTCACAACCCGAGGAGATCGCCGATGTCGTCGCCTTTCTCGTCTCTCCGCAAGCGAGCTACATCACTGGGACTACCGTCGCCGCCGACGGCGGTCGGAGGGCGATCTGAGCCGCATGCCTCCCTGTCCCGAAAGGCCGGGTTCGTCGGGGCGGCGATCGCCTTCGCTTCCCTCTACCTCGCGGCCGGCGCGCCGACCCCGATGCTCGTCGAGCTGCAGGACAAGTGGGGTTTCGGGGACGACGCGCTGACCGTCGCCTTCGCCGCCTACGCGTTCGCGCTGGTCGTGGCGATGTTGATCGTCGGCTCGCTTTCCGATTACGTCGGTAGGAGACCCGTGCTCGTCGCTTTCATGGCCCTCGAGCTGATCGCGATGGTGATGTTTCTGCTTGCTGGCGACGTCGGGTGGGTGACCGCCGCCCGCACGGTGCAGGGGTTTGCGACGGGGGCGGCGACGAGCGCCTTCACTGCCGAGATCGTCGAGCTGTCATCCGTCGACCGCCCGGCGCTCGGGGGTGTCATCGGCAGCACGGCGCCGGCCGGAGGCCTGGCCTTGGGCGCGCTGCTGACCGGCGCCGCGGTCCAGTTCGCCGCCAACCCTCGCTCGCTCACCTTCGCGGCGCTGACTGCGGTGATGGCCGCGGGCACCGTGCTCGCCTGCTTCCTCCCCGACACGACGCCGCGCCGCCGCGGCGCACTGCGCTCGCTGCGGCCGCACCTGAGCGTGCCGCGCGCCGCAGCGGCCAAGTTCGCCGCCGCCATCCCGGTTCAGATTGCAGCCTGGATGCTCGCCGGGCTCTTCCTCGGCCTCGTGCCGACGGTGATGCGAGAGGTCTTCCACCACGACAGCGGCCTCCTCAATGGGGCGACGGCATCCGTGGAGCCGGCAACTGCGGCCGTCGCGATCCTCTTCCTGGGCCGCCGAACGCCTCGTGAGGCGTCCCGAATCGGTTGCTGGGCGATTGCCGCGGGCACGCTCGTCATCGTCGTTGGCATCTCCGCTCAGCTTCTTGCACTGATCTGGATCGGCGGGGTCGTTGGAGGGGTCGGCTTCGGCGGGGCGCTCTCCGGCGGGATCAGAACCCTGGCCCCGCTCGTCGACGCCAAAGACCGCGCCGGCCTCTTCGCGGCGCTCTACCTCGTTGCCTACCTCGCCTTCGGGTTGCCGTCGGTCATTGCCGGACAGCTCGCCGCCCACTCGGTAAGCGTGAGGGCGATCGCGACGGCGTATGGGATCACCGTGGTCGTCGCAGCGCTGCTGGGAAGCATCGCGCAGGCACGTCAATCAAGGGCGCAGGTCTCGACCGCTGCGAACGATCAGGCCACGACTGTGTGCCAACCCTCGTAGCGCACCCGCCGCCCGGGACCCGACCAGCAGCCGGCGGCTCGCTTCCCAAGCGCTACCGTGGGTCGATGGCGTCTCCCGACCTGTGGCCATCCACTTCCTACGAGGACTGGAGCAAGATGTGCGACACGCTTCACGCCCATACGCAGGTGCCGGGGAAGATCGCCGCGAAGCTGGCGCCGCCTGAGCCACAGCTCCAGCACGCGGCGCTGCGACTTACCGCCCGCGGCCGGGAGCCGACGGCGGACGGCTCGGGACGCTGGTCGTGGCGCTGGATCTGCACAGCCATGAGGCGGTCCCGAGAAAAATCGCTGGGGCAAGAAATGGGCAAGATGCCCCACAGACTCCAGCCGATCCCTGCCGATCTCAATCTCGCGAAAACCGCTTGCTACCGTGCCCCACGTAGCCCAGCGGGACCCCCTGGTTCGGGCTCATGGCCCGAAGGTCGCGGGTTCGAATCCCGCCCCCATTTCGTCGGGGAGCAGACAAAGGGGTTCAAGGACGGGCGCTGGGCAACATGAGGCCCGAGAAGGTCAAAAAGGCCTTCGCGGGATCAGCCCTCGGTCGGCATCTCGGCTGAGCGCCCACCGGTGCCGGTTGCGGTCAGCAGGGCCCGGATCGCGGCGGAGACGCGATCGGCTACGGCCGGCGGAGTGGAGGCATCGATCTTGCCGTCCAGGTACAGGAAGGCGAGCCCGTGTACGAGCGCCCAGATCGCGGTCGCCAACGCCTCGGGCTCGGCTCGCGGGAAGGCTCGTTCGACAATCTCCCGGAGGTACAGCGAAACCGCCGCAGTCGCGGCGACGCGCTCGTCGTTGTCCCGGTCGCACGGCTCTCCGAACATGATTCGGAACAGGGCGGGCCGGTCGAGCGCGAACCTCACGTAGGCGATCGCCACGCTGGTCAACTGCTCCGGGGTTGACGGGGAGGGGTGCGCCGCTGCCAGCCGCTCGGCAAGCTCGCGATAGCCGACCGCCGCGACCGCCGAGGCGAGCGCTTCGCGATCCTCGTAATGCCGGTAGGGAGCAGCCGGCGAGACGCCGGCGCGGCGGGCGACCGCGCGCAGCGACATGGCGGCCTCGCCGCCTTCCTCGAGCAGCTCCACCGCCGCGCGAACACATGCCGCGCGCAGGTCGCCATGGTGGTAGGTCGTCTTGGATGCGGTCATCGCGATCAAAGTTGATGTTGACAGCGTTTACTCCACTCGTCTAATGTGAGCGCCGTAAACATCCTGAGGATGGAGGCGTGTTCGATGTCGACTGAGCTGTTCTCTCAATTGGAGCTGCGATCGGGGGGCAAGCTGCGCAACCGGATCGCGAAGGCGGCGATGGAGGAGGGGATGGCGAGTGGATCGCAGCTTCCCGACGAGCGCCTGGTCTCTCTCTACAGCCGCTGGGGCGCCGGCGGCGCGGGTCTTTTGATCACCGGCAACGTGATGGTGCACGCCGAGGCCTTGACCGGGCCGGGCGGGGTCGTGCTCGACAGTCGTGCGGCGCTCGAGCCGTTCGAGCGCTGGGCCGAGGCCGGGAAGGCCGGCGGGGCGATGATGTGGATGCAGATCAGCCACCCCGGTCGACAGGTGCCGGCCCGGATGCCGGGGGTGGTGTGGGGCCCATCGGCGGTCGCGGTCGAGCTCGGGAAGCACAGCAAGCGCTTCGACCGGCCGGTGGCGATGACGGATGAGCAGCTCGACGCGACCGTGAAGCGGTTCGCGACGACCGCCGGCCTCGCCGAGCGGGCCGGGTTCGACGGCGCCGAGGTCCATGCCGCGCACGGCTACCTGATCTCGCAGTTCCTCTCACCGCTGGTGAACAGGCGAAGCGACGAATGGGGTGGGCGGTTGGAGAACCGCGCCCGGTTGCTGCTCGACGTCGTCCGTGCCATCCGGGCGGTGGTGTCGCCGTCGTTCGGGGTCGCGGTCAAGCTGAACTCCGCTGATTTCCAGCGCGGCGGGTTCGACGCCGACGACGCGCGGAGGGTAATCACGATGCTCGAGCCGCTCGGGGTCGACCTGGTCGAGCTCTCGGGCGGCAGCTATGAGAGCCCGGCGATGACCGGCCGCCCGACGGACGGCCGCACCGCGGCGCGTGAGGCGTACTTCCTGGGGCTCGCCGCCGAGCTCGCCAAGACCAGCCCGCTGCCGCTGATGCTGACCGGTGGGATCGCCCGCCGCGAGATCGCCGAGGCGGTCCTTGCGAGTGGTGTCGCGATGATCGGCATGGGCACCGCGATCGCCGCCACGCCGGACCTCCCGAATCGCTGGCGCTCGGGGCTCGATGCGAGCGTGCGACTGGGGCCGGTCATCTGGTCGGACAAGACGCTCGCCTCGGCGGCGAGCATGGCGCTCGTCCGCCATCAGATGCGCCGCATCACGCGCGGCAAGGATCCCGCCGGCAAGACGCACCCGCTGCACGCGCTCGTCTGCGATCGGCGCGCGCAGCGGCGCGCGCTTGGCCGCTACCGCGCCTGGCTGGAGACCCAGGAATGACATACCGCGCTCCATCTCGACCGGATCGACAACAATCCCTGGAGGCCTGACGATGAAAGCGGCAGTGATCTACGAGAACGGTGCCCCCGAGGTGCTTCGCTACGAGGAGGTGCCCGATCCCGAGTGCCCGGACGGCTGCGTGGTCGTCGACGCCGAGGCGATCAGCATCGAGGGAGGGGATCTGCTCGCTCGTGCGGCCTCCCCTCCGCCCGCAGTCCCGTGGATCGTCGGCTACCTGAGCGCCGGCACCGTCAGCGAGGTCGCTGCCGACGTCGAGGAGCGCGCAGTGGGCGACCGCGTGGTGGCCCTGAACGCCGCCGGCTCCCACGCCGCCAGGCGCGCAGTCCCCGCGGCGATGACGTGGCCGGTCCCGGCCGGCCTCGACGCCGCCCGCGCCGCCTGCGTGCCGGTCGCGTTCGGAACCGCGCACGAGTGCCTGTTCACCGCCGGGAACCTCTCGGAGGGCCAGACCGTCTTGATCCACGCCGGCGCCGGCGGCGTCGGGATGGCCGCGATTCAGCTCGCGAAGCAGGCGGGCGCAACCGTGATCGCGACCGCCTCCAGCGACGAGAAGCTCGAGCGGCTGAAGGCCCTCGGCCTCGACCACGGCATCAACTACGCGACCGAGAGCTTCATCGAGCGGGCCAACGAGCTGACCGACTCGAACGGAGTGAATGTCGTCCTCGACCCGATCGGCGGCCAGAACCTCCTCGACAGCGTCGGTGTACTCGCTTACCGAGCGACGCTCGTCAGCGTCGGGGTGGCGGCGCGTGCGGGGTCGACGATCGAGGCGCAGTCGCTCTGGGCGCGAAACAACACGCTGCGTGGGGTCTACCTCGGCGGCGCGATCGTCGCCGAATACGCCCGAATCCACCCGATGATCGAGGACATGCTGGAGCGCGTCGCGAGCGGCGAGCTCCAGGTCGAGATCGATCGCTCGTTCCCGCTCGCCGAGGCCGCCGCGGCGCACGAGCACATCGAGGGCCGCAACGCGTTCGGTCGCGTCGTCCTCGAGCCTCGGCTGTAACAACGGCAGGATTATCACTGCGTAGGCTGCTCCTATCGGGTGGGTGGTCGTTGAGCTATATGCCGCGCCACTCCGCGATTCGGTATCCGGTAGGGGGAATCCGTTCAGAACTCGCCCCCGCTATAGGACGGAAAATGGCCTTGGGGCAAGCTCTGGGGCAAGATGAGGTTCGGGAAAGGTCGAGTCCAGCCCTTGCGCAGGGCTCCCGGTCACCTACGTTTCGCTCGCGAGAAACGCGAATAAGCGGCCCCGGCGACGCGCCAACGCCCCGGGGACCCCAGTCAGGGGTGCCATAGGATTGCGCCGTGCCATTCACTCACAGGAACCTCAAGGAGGACCTGGAGGACGTCGGGTCCAACTTCGACGGCTCGCCGGACCTGGAGTTCCGCTTGGCGACCGAGGCGCTCGAGCTCGAGAAATCCGGCCTGAGCTACCAGCGCGTCCCGCCCGGCTATCGCTTTCCGTACGGCCACACGCACAAGAAGCAGGAGGAGGTGTACGTGGTCCTGCGCGGGAGCGGGCGGATGAAGGTCGACGACGAGATCGTCGAGCTCAAGGAGTGGGACGCGGTGCGCGTCCCGCCCGGTACGTGGCGAGGCTACGAGGCCGGGCCGGAGGGCCTTGAGATCCTCGTCATCGGCGCGCCCAATCTCGGCGAGGCTCCGCGCGAAGACGTCGATGGCCAGCGCGACTGGTGGGCTGACTAGCACCGATCCCATCGAAGCGATCAAGCGCTACCCCGGCGCAGGGGGGGTGGAGACCTGGTCGAACGGAAAGCCGATCGCGGGCGGGACGTAGGAGCTCCCGTCCAGTCGTCGTCGACCGGCGGTGTCTAGGCCAACGGTCGCTGGGGCAAGAAATGGGGCAAGAAGCCCCACAGATCCCAGCCCGATCCCAGCCAATCTCGATCTCGCGAAAACCGCTTGACACCGAGCTCCACACTGCCCAGCAGTACTCCAGGTTCGGGCTCATAACCCGAAGGTCGCGGGTTCGAATCCCGCCTGCGCTATAGGAGAAAGCCCCGGAAACGGGGCTTTTTTCGTGATCGAAACCGGAGCGTGATCCGGCGGCGGGTACTAAGTGGGTACTAAGTTCGACAGTCGAACGTGCATCGTCTGGGCTCGTGCATAACGAAAGCGCGGTCTCCAAAACCGGCGATTCCAGATTCGAGTCCTGGCTGCCCCGCTCGGCTCAGTGCGCCCGGCGCCTGTCGCCGCCGGCTGGGCGACTGCCCCGCGGTCCCGCCGGGCCGGGCTCCCGGTCGTCCTGCTCGTACTCGCCCGAGCCGCCCATCTCCTCGACCGGCGGGTACTCACCTTTGTCCCAGTCCCGGCCGCCCACCTCTTCGTAGTGCTTGGCCCGTTCGGCCTGCGCCGCGTCGATGTCGTCCAGCATCCGGGCGACTGCATCGAGCGGGAGGCGGCCAGGCTCTTCCGCGTACTCGCCGAGCAGCAGGTCCTCCGGCAGCTCGAGGACGTCGTCGCGCAGGGGAAAGGCGCTGTCGTGCTGAAGCCCGTATCGCAGCGACTCGCCCCCCTCGTTGACGGCGAGGAGGAATAGCAGCTCCGCGCCCGGTTCGACGGGCGCCGCCCACTCGACTTCGTTCCCGCGGGCCGTGCCCGCCAACCGCACGTGGATTCGGTCGGGCGCCTCCCCGCGCAGCACGCGCGTCACCTCGACCTCGATCAGGCCGAGCCGGCGCCAGCGCTCGTCGGCGGGGTCCGGCCATTCCTCGACCACGCCGTTCACCCGGCCGTGCAGGACGAGGGTGGCGCCGACCAGGCGCTCGTAGAGGGAAAGCTGCCAGGGCGAAGGTCCGAACGTGGTCATCCCACACTCTCATACCCGTAGAAGAGCCGACTCTCGTTGCGAACCGGCGAGGACGCCAGGGCCGGCGCGGTGTTGCTGCGCTGCGCCAGCATCACCCGGCCGCCCCACAGGTCGGCCACCGCCGGGCCTTTCCAGTACGTCGCCAGGGTGGTGAGGAAGTTTTGCTCCCGGCTGGCGAGGACGAAGCGGTTGCGGCCGGCGTCGAAAGCGAGGGCGGGCTGGATCCTCGTCAGCGCGGCGAGCGACTCTGCCTGGACCCGCTCGAGGCCGGCGGCGCCGACCCGGCAGCCGAAGGTCTGGATCCAGTTCATGCTGGCGGTCGTGCCGGTGGGCGCGAGGGAGAACCCGACCACGACGGTGTTGTCCGGGTTGGCCGCCACGGAAGCCCCGCCCAGCGCCTTAAAGGTCGGGTGCAGCGCGACTGGGGCGCTCCAGGTGGCGCCATCGTCGGTCGAGGTGCTGGCGTAGACGAGGCCGGTCCGTTCGTGGCTCGTGCGCTCGAAGTTGACCCAGGCGCAGATCCAGGTGGACTGGCCGCCGACGCGGGTCCAGCAGAGCGCCGGCGTGCCCGCGGTGCCCGCCCCCGGCGGGCTGCCGGTCCAGAACCAGGACCGCCCGCGGTCGGTCGAGCCCACCATCCGGATCGAGCCGGCGGCATCGTTGTGTACCCACGCCCACAGCATCCGGCCGGCGTCGTCGCTCGCGTACGCGGGTCCCTGGACCGAGCGCTCGCCGCCATAGGCCGTCCACTCGTTGAAGAAGAACGAGGAGCCGCTGCCGCGCAGCCAGGTCGGAACCCTGCTGGGAGTGGTCCAGCCGACCAGGTAGTAGTCGCTGCCGCCGATCCGGGAGGCGCCGGGGGTGATCGTGGCCCGGGCGTCGGCGTGGTTGGAGTCGGTGAGCGAGTTCGGCTGGAAGGCCCAGGAACCGGCGCCGTCGGCGGAGCGCAGCTGGCCGACGCGGTTGTTGCCGAAGTTCGGGTAGAGCGACTTGACCGCGGCGACGTCGCCCTCGAAGGGTCCGTAGCGGTATCGCTGGTATTCATAGCTGGGGTCCATCGTCTCGTCGGGCGAGGAGGAGTGGTCGAGCCCGAGGCAGTGCCCGAGCTCGTGGGTGAGCACGCCCTGCATGTCGATCTCGCCCGGCTGCGCGTTGCTGGGGACGAAGTTCCAGAGGGTGGTGTCATTGCTGGCCCGGCGGTGGAAGACGATGATCAGCCGGTTGTAGGAGCCAAACGTGGAGGCGAGGCGGTTCTCGTTCGGCGAGTGGCGCCGGTTCATGCTGATCACGAGCTCGCCGTCGTTGGATTCGGTGCGGTCGGTGAAGTTCCAGAACTGGAACCGCAGATCGACCCCCGCGACCGTCATCCAGCGCGTGTAGGCGTTGATGACCGCGTCGACGAAAGGCCACTGCCACGCGACCGGCATTCCCTGGTCGACGAAGGACTGCCAGTTGATGAATATGCGGGGCCTTGTCCCGCTGTCGTACAAGCGCTGCGCCATCGGCCTCCACGAATAAGTTAAATACTCAAGGAAGATATCAGCACTCCGGACCTGGGCGGAGAGCTAGCCTTCGCCTGGCATGGAGTACGGATCCGCGAAACCGCCGCTCCCGCTGGCTCAGCTCGCAGAGCAGGTTGACCGCTACTGGTCAGAGCATTCGACCGCCTTTCGGCCCTACAAGTATCGGTTGCGATCAGAGCGCAGACCGCCCGCGGCGAGCTGGTGTTTGCCGAGCGCTTAGCTGACGAGTCCCGCACCGAAGCAGATGTGGTCTCCGGCGTTCCGAGCGCCTAGTTCCTCTGGGCCAGGGGCGAGCTCCGGCAGGAAACCGGGCGGCAGGTCGAGGCCCGGGATGACTTTCTCGCGGCGTCCGCTCGGCTGGAGTGGCTTCTTCTCCCAAATCCCGAGCTGCTTGGCTGGCCCAGCGGCCTGGCACGGGCCGAAGCGGCGCTGGGCAATGTCGAGGCGGCCCAGGTCGAGGCGACCCGGGCGGTCGAGCTGGCGCGCGAGGCCGGCGGCCGGCGGGGGATTGGGGTAGCGCTGCGCACCCAGGGCGGCATCGCCGAGGGGGATGAGTCGATCGAGCTGCTGCGGGAGGCGGTCGACGCGCTGAAGGGTACGAGGGCCCAGACGATCGCCGCCGTCTTCTTCGGGGACGTAGAGATCATCAGGGGAAGCAATGACGACGAAGGCAACGAGCCTCCGTCTTCCCGAGGATCAGGCGGCCGAGCCTCCGGATCATCCAAACGTCCAGTCATGGTTGACAACCAAACTCTCGATTACTAAAAGAGACTAGATGCTTGCTGGTTTTTGCCTGGGTGGGAATTCGTGGTTACCGGGGACTTTGAGCAAGGCGTCAAATAGAGGAACGACTTGGCACATAGAACCTAAACAGGAGTAGAGATTTGAGCTTCGCTGACTTCACAAGTTCCACTCGCCGCCACCCGTCGCTGCTAACCGCAGCACTTCTGGTTGCCATCGCCACCATGAGCCTGTTGACGCTCTTCCTGCCCGCGGCCAGCCTCGCGGCGCCTTCTTGTGAAGTTGGTCCCAAGTTGAATGCTGCAACTGAGACGATAGTTGGGACGGACTGCTCGGACCTCATCGTTGTCTCATCTAATGAAGTCGAAACGGTCATCGGCGGGGAAGGTGACGACGTCATCTTCGTCAACGGCGATGTGTCCGAAGTCAACGGAGGGTTGGGCGAGGATCACATTTATGGCGAGTTGCTGAACTCCAACCAGACCATCAAAAGTCTTGAAACGCAGGGATTCGTTGACAAGAGCTCGCCGGTCTACAGCGACGCTGCGACGGCGGCCGCCAGGGCGAGCGCGTCGAAGCACGGCAACCGAGCTACGGCCAGCACGGTTCAGTATGGGGGCAATGGAAACCAAACCCTTGTTGGTGGACCCAATCCGGACTGGCTATACGGGCAGCGCGGCAACGACACGCTTTGGGGTGACGCAACGCTGCACGGGGAAAACAGCAACGACCTCCTGTCAGGAGGCCCGGGCGACGACAACCTTTACGGCGAGAATGGCTGGGACATCTTGGAGGGGGGCTTCGGCACCGACTACCTCGACGGCGGCGATGGAAACGACATGGTCCGCGGCGATGGCTCCGGCGACACCGTCGAAGACACCGGGCCAGGTAGCGATGTGGACACTCTGAGCTACTCCACCGCGACGGCGCCGGGCTTTGTCGGCGCTCTGCCCTTTGAAGTTGCCGGCTTCCCGGCCGAATGGGCGGAGCGAGGCGTCTATGTCCGCCTGGACGGGAGCCCGTGTAGCGGCGAAGGCGGCTATGAGGCATGCAACGGAGACGCGGCCTGGGGTGGGGGCTACGACCAAGTTACGGGCTGGGAGTTCGAGAACGTAATCGGCTCGCCTTTCGCCGACGTCATCATCGGCAATGCCTCAGCAAACCGCATTGATGGTGGTGGGGGCGCCGACGCCATCTACGGGTCAGAAGGGGCCGATGTGATCGTCGGAGGCGCCGATGGCGACTACATCGAAGGCGGTGGCGGCTCGGATACTGCATTCGGTCTCGGGGGCACCGACAACTGCATCTCCGAGTCCAAGTCGGAATGCGAGGGCGAAGCGGCAGAAGTGCATGTCCGCAACTCAGAAAAGATCAGCGTGGGATTGATGCAGAACACGATCTCCCCTCAGGTCCGCTCCGTTCAGGTCTATGCAGTCGGCAGCAACGGGCACGACAGCGTCCATGGCGTCTATTGGTGGGACAGCCCCACCAACCACTTCTATGTTTCATTTGAACTCGAAGGGTCCTCAGCTGAATTCGACACCAGCTCCGGTGCGCAAACGCCGGGTTGCACCTACTACACCAACATCGTGCATTGCCAGGTCCCAGCTGGCGCCCTTGTCGATTCGATCCAAATGTCCGGTCTTCCATCGGATGATGGCCTCAACATCTATGGAGGCGGCATCGGCGAATACACGTCTACCGTCCTGACCGGTGGGACGGGGTCGGACGTTCTCTGGGGTAGCCAGAGCACCGAAGACGTGCTCATCGACGGCGACAGCTCGGGGAGTGACTGGATGTATGGGGCCAGCTGGGATGACGTCCTCGTCAATAACGCCGGCGCGGACACCTTGCAGGGCGGGGAAGGAAACGACCTGCTGATCTCCAATACGGTCTGTGATGGAGACGGCCTGTATGGCGCTACGACGGAAGCCGGGGATGGGGCTGGCAGTAACAGCGCCTCTTGGGCAAAGCTCTCGGCGAGCGCGGTAGCAGCCAGTCTCGAATCGCATTGGGCCGGCAACTTGTATAGCGGCGGGCCAACGTGCACCTTCGGAAGCATGACCTGGTTGAGCGAAATCGACGACCTTGAGGGGTCCAACCAGGCCGACGTTCTAATAGGGAACGGTAGCCCTAACGGGATCTTGGGTCGTCTCGGCAACGATTCTCTGCAAGGTCGAGCAGGTGTTGACGTAATGCAGGCCGGATCGACCGGAAATGCGGAAGGCGCGGATTATGTCGAAGGAGGCTCTCCAAACCCGCCACTAGGCAGTGACTCGTGCGAAACGGATGCCACCGATACGGTCGTATCCTGCCCGTAGAGTTGCTCACACACGCGCAGCTCTTTGCATCTCTCATGCCCAAGCGGCCGTCGAATAGAGGAACGACTCAGCACATAGAACCTAGACAGGAGTAGAGATTTGCGTTTCGCTGACTTAACAAGTTCCGCTCGCCGCCACCTGTCGCTGCTAACTTCAGCACTTCTGGTTGCCATCGCCATGCTGATGGCGATGGCCTCAGGGGCCTCAGCGCTCTCCCTCGGCCTGCAGTGGAACGGCAGCCCCGAACAGACTGCGAGCGAAGAAGAATTGGAAGTCGTCCAGCACTCCGGCGCTGCGTATTTCCGGGTTGAAATCAACCGCGGGTATGGCTTGGCCTTCTACGAACCGCTCTTCGAGCGTGCCGCCAAACGCGGCATCACGATCCTTCCGTATCTGACCGAAGGACACAGCTACCCCGTCCCCGGTGCTGACGGCCAGTACGGAGGTTGGGGCGCATGGGTTCAAAATGCGGTCAAAAAGTATGGGCAGGGTGGTGAATTTTGGAATGGCAAGCCGTACGCTAAGCCAATCACCACTTGGGAGATATGGAATGAGCCTAACCTGGCAGAAAATAATCCAGGGGGAGAAAAAGTTCAGCCAGAAAACTACGGACGGTTTTTCGTCTTTACCTCAAGTTCAATCCATGCGATTCAGCCCGGAGCGCAGGTGCTAGTCGGCGGCCTATACCTAGGCCATTGGACCGAACCGGGAATGGAATCCTATGTCTCAAAACTTTACAACGTCAGTGGTATGGCCTCCGCCGTCAACGGTGCCGCGATACATCCTTATGGCTTCACCAGCGGTCAGCAGATCACTGAATTTGCCAGCGAGGTAATCAATTTCCGGACGGTCTTGAATCGTCAGCCCCAGGGATCGAGTGAGCCTCTTTGGATCACTGAGCTCGGCTGGCCAGTGATAGAAAGCCAACAACAAGAAAAAGAATTCGAAGGCCGCGGGGTGGATGCCGCCACCCAGGCCAAACTACTGCAGCAGAGCTTCAACTGGACCAAGAGCAATGCTGGCAATTACAACCTCCAGGGACTAATCTGGCAAGCAGTCAGCGACTACTCCAGCCCTAAGTGGGACTATCACTGCGGCTTGCGCAAACTCGACGGCAGCTTCCGGCAGTCGTGGTCCGCATTCCAAGAACAGACCGGTGCGGCCATCTGGCCTGTTCCGCCTCCCCCGACCAGGGTGAGCTTCGTGGATGCCGCGAACGCGAACACCGTTTCCTACTGGGGATATGGAAGTGAAGCTGGTTGGCAACAGACGCCCCTCTGGGGGCATCCGATCGCGGCGGGCACTCGACCCGCGACGCTCACGTTTAACGAAACGTTGCATATCTACTACGTCGATGCGAGCAGGGGCAATCAGATCACCGAATGGACCTGGGTGCCCTCGGGCGGATGGCAGCAGACTTTCCTGGAAACTGATCCCGTCGCAGCGGGCTCGAGTCCCTCGGCAGTTATGGTCGGTGGCACGCCGGAGATCTATTTCTCCGATGCAGCCACGAATCGATCGATTGCCGTCCTGGTCCATAACAGTTCAGGTTGGCTGCAGTCTAGGTTCTACGGCGACTCCGTCGCTGCCAACAGCAGTCCCAGCGCGATATCGAACAACGGCACGGTGCACGTCTACTTCGCCGACGCATCGAAGGGCAACACGATCGCGGTCTGGGTCTGGGGAGCCACGCTCCAGCAGTCTTTCTTCTACGGCGACTCCGTCGCTGCCAACAGCAGTCCCAGCGCGATATCGAACAACGGCACGGTGCGGATCTATTTCGCCGACGCCTCCACCAACAACTCGGTGGCGCTCTGGGAATGGGGGTCTTCGCTCCAGCAAATCCGCTTGTTTGGTCACCCGGTTGCGGCAGGAAGTAGTCCGAGTTCATGAGGATTCCTCTGCTATCAGTCTGCGCCCTCAGCGCTGGGCAAGAAATGGGGCAAGAAGCCCCACAGATTCCAGCCGATCCCCATAGCTCGATCTTGCGAAACCGCTCTAGACCGCGCTCCACGTAGTCCAGCCGACCTCAAGGTTCGGGCTCTCGTAACCCGAAGGTCGTGGGTTCGAATCCCGCCCCCGCTATTTCACGAAAGCCCCGCACATGAGTATCCGGTTCGCTCAGGCAGCAGCCCTGCCGGTGATCTCTGCGTAGGTGCTCGGCTCGTGCGCCGTGCCGAGCCCCAGCAGCGTCTGGAAGGCAGCCATCGGAGTTCGGCGGCGGTTGTGGCGGAAGACGAACTCGTCGAGGTAGACCTGCAGGTGCTTCTCGGAGGCGCTGCGGTGCGTGCCCTGCAGCCAGGTCTTGACGTTGGAGAGGGCGCGGTGGGCGCGGGGGAGGACGAGGCGGCGCTCCTCGCCACGCCAACGCTGGGAGATCGGCCTGTGGTCGAAGCCCCGGGCGCTGAGGTCGGCATAGCCGCCCCAGCCGTCGGTGTGGACGATCGCGCCGGACTCGACGTTCTCGGCGACCCAGGGCCCGAGGGTACGTTTGCTCGCGTCCGCGAGCACCGCGAGCCGCAACCGACCTGAGCCGGCTCCGCGGACCTCCACCGCAACCCCCACGAGCCGCTTGCCAACGGGGTCTCGGCCGGCTTTGCGATCAGGGTTGACGCCTCCGATGAAACCCTCGTCGACCTCGACCTCACCGCGCAGGGGCTCGCGTTCGGGTGCGACCATTGCCCGGCGCAGCTTCTGCAGGATCAGCCAGGCGGTCTCATAGCGCGAGAGGCCGAGCTGGCGCTGCAGCTGCTTGGCAGAGATCCCGGGAGTGTGGGTGGCGACCAGGTAGGCCGCCCAGAACCAGAGTCGAAGCGGGGTGCGGGTGCCGTGCATGACCGTCCCCGCGGTGACCGAAGTCTGGTGATGGCAGTCACTGCACTCCCAAAGATGGCGACGCTCCAAGATCCAGGCACGCTCGCTGCCGCAGACCGGGCATCGGTAGCCCTCCGGCCACCGCGACGCCGCCAAGTACTCGAGGCAGGCGACATCGTCAGAGAAACGCTCCTGGAACTCCATGATCGTGCGAGGGAAGTCTGGCCTGCCCACAAGACGACTGTAGGCACGTCACCTGACGGAACCGGATACTCATGAGCAGCGCAAATCGCAGAGTTCAGTCCCTTCCCATCGTTCTGCGCGCCATGCGCCACCGCCGAAACTCGTCGACCGCGGCCGTCCCCGCCTCTCGCATGATCTCCTGCCGGTGACCGCGACCGTGATGCAGCGCTTGCGCCATCGTGGTCATGGAGAAGGCCGTCGTGAAGGCCTCCGAGGGACGCAGCTCATGGTTGAGGACCCGAACCATCGCGGTGGTCAGCTCAGGGTCGACGGCGATCCGCCGCTGTGCCTCGCCGCGCAGCGGCGGGGTCGGCCCGGCCGCACCCATGTCGTGGGCGAACCAGTACATCTCCCAGGCGTCCTCGTCGCGCCAGCGCCACCAGTCGCGCAGGGTCTCGTCTGCTTTTCCGGGACTGCCACCGAGTGCGCGCTTGATCGCCGCGGCCAGCTTCTCGGACTGGCGCAGCGCGTCGGCGATTCCCTGACCGGGCGTGGGGTCCTTGAAGTGGCCGGCGTCACCGACGAGAACCCAGCCGGGGCCGGCGGAGGGCCGGAAGAAGCCGCGCATGTTGGCCATCGTCCGCACGGGCCCGTCGCGCCGCGCCCCGTCCACTCCGGCATGCAACTCCGGCCAGGCGCGCAGGCCGGCCTCATAGGCCGCCTCGCGATCGGCGCGGACCTCGTCGCGGCGCTCGATCGAGGGGCAGACGCCGATCAGGGTCAGGCCACCGTCGGTCGGCATGCCCAGGTAGGTGTGGTCGCCGACCTTGCCGATCCACATCTCGGCATCAGTGGGGTCAGCCTCGTAGTAGGCCCACATGAATACGCGGCCGTTCGGAGTTGAGTGGTACTCCTGCGCCCCGACCATCTTGGCTACCGCGGAGCGCGTGCCGTCGGCTCCGACGACGAGAGGCGCCCGCAGCTCTCCCGAAGTCGTGGCGACGCCGCAGACGCGGCCGCGGTCCATCACCAGGCCGGTGACCGCGGTCTGAGTGCGGACCTCGGCGCCCGCGCCTGCGGCGGCGTTCACGAGGATCTCGTCAAGCGTGATCCGGCGTACGCTGAGGCCTGGGGCGCCGGTTATGGCGACGACGTCAGCCGCCGGGGCCACGATGTCGTCGAATGCCATCCGCAGGCGCAGGATCGGCGGCGCCAGCTTGAGGAGCGAGTCGAGGACCCCGAGGCGCTCCAGGACCTGAACGCCGGTGGGCTGGATTCCGTGCGTCGAAGGCGTGTCGCTCGGGAAGCGGTCCTTGTCGACCAGGCAGACGCGAAGGCCATCGCGGGCGAGCATGGTCGCCAGCGGCGCACCGGCGCAGCGAGCGCCGACGACGACCACGTCATAGGGCCTCTCACTCATCACCGGCTCCTGAGGGAAGCCCCTGCGTCGTTCCGGTCATCAGCAGAGGCCCGCCCCGCTCGTGCAGCCTCTCGGCAGTCGCTCGATCGGCTGGGAAGAGGAGCTCTATCGCCAGCTCCGAGGTCGTCACCTCGAATGGGGTGTCGAAGCTCGCGAACATGCCGAAGAAGGAGAGCTCGCCGCCGTCGGGAGTGCGCACCCTGACCGGGCCGAGCATCTCACCGGCTGCGGCCTCGGACGCGGCATCATGCTCGGGCTCGGGTACGGGGTAGCCGGCAACCTCGTCGATCAGGGCCGCGAGCTGTTCGTCGCCGGTCACCGCCAACTGGCGTTCGAGTCGCTTGAGCCAGTGTGCGTGCCAGTCGCCGAGGTTGACAAACAGCGGGCCCAGGCCGCGGGGGTGGAGGCCGACGCGGATCACGTTGATCGGAGGCTCGAGCAGCGCAGGATCGATCTCGACGGACTCAATCAGCGCGAACATGGCGGAGTTGGCGGCGATCATGTTCCAGACGCGATCGACCGCGACAGCCGGGTAGGGCTCATGGCCGGAGAGGATCATGTCGAGTGCGTCTCGCACCGGCGCCAGGTCGGGGTCGTCGAGCGAGCGTTCCAGATATGCCGGAGCGTGGCCTGCGGCAAGCAGGAGCCGATTCTGTTCGCGAAAGGGAACCTTGAGCTGCTCCAGGACCTGCAGCAGCATCTCGCGACCAGGCTTCGAGCGACCCGTCTCCACGAAGCTCAGATGGCGGGCCGAGATTCCGGCGTCGAGAGCGAGTTCGAGCTGAGTCACGCGCCGGCGCTCGCGCCACTGGCGCAGGAGCGACCCGACTTCGGACTGAGATCGAACCGGCGTCATTGCGGGCGACCCTAATGCGCGCGAGTACGCAGGTCGATTACCTCGGGGTAAGCGGCGACTTGCACGTGGTGGCTTCGTTCATGACCTATGGCTATGGCTGGGGCAAGAAATGGGGCAAGAAGCCCCACGTATCCCAGCCGATCCCAGCGGACTCGATCTCGCGAAAACCGCTTGAAACCGTGCCCCACGTAGCCCAGCGGGGACCTCAGGTTCGGGCTCATAACCCGAAGGTCGCAGGTTCGAATCCCGCCCCGCACGCTGCCGGCGTTGGCGGCCGATCCCGACACGATTCGCGATGCAATCGAGGCGGTCGGCGAGGATACTCCAAGTGACAGGAGAGCGACGACGACCATGAAGAAAGCGACAACACCATGAAGAAGAGGAAGAGCGGCTCGAAGGAAGGAAAAGGAGGAGACTCTCCCTCTCAGCTGATAGATGCGAGAATCGAGGAGTTGAGTGATTGGCGGGGCGAGACGCTCGCTCGGGTCCGAATTCTCATCAAGCAGGCCGACCCCGAAGTGGTCGAGGAGTGGAAGTGGAGAGGTGTTCCGGTGTGGTACCACACCGGAATGATCTGCACCGGTGAGACGTACAAGAATGTCGTGAAGATGACCTTCGCCAAGGGCGCCTCGTTGGAGGATCCTTCAGGCCTCTTCAACTCCAGCCTCGAAGGCAACACCAGGCGTGCCATCGATTTCCATGAGGGCGACAAGATTGATGAAAAGGCGTTGAAGGCGCTCATTCGCGCCGCCGTGGCACTGAACACGTCCTCAGCCGGCCAGCGGCGGGGATGAGAGCGTAGACGACCGAGAGGGATTTGAGGCGGAGTGGGTGAGCCCAGGGGCGCGGCCGCGCGAGGTCGCGCAGGTGCTGCGCCGCGGCGGGTCTGCTGGGCACCTGCGAGATCGCGCCACGTCGCGACGGGACCTTCGTGCCCCGGCGCTAGATCGCCTGGCGCAACCGGCACGCGTAGGATCGAGTGCTGCGTGAGGTGGTCAAGCGCGCAAACGTTGCCTGACGCGGCACTGGCTGCGTCTCCCGAAATGTTCGAGGCAGTCAGCACTTTGGGTGACGGAGTCCCCTAAATGTCTGACCGGCGGCTTGTCGAGAACGCGAGCACGCACGCTTCACGCCGCTCAGCTTCAGACTCGGACCACATCCACTTCGTCAAACGAGCTGAAGTCCACGTCTTGGGTGAGGACGACAGTCCCGTGCCGCATCGCCGTGGCGGCGATCCACGTGTCGTGGCGGCGAAGGCGGCGCCCCCTCGACAGCTCTGACGAGGCGATCCGGGCGAAGCAGCTCGCGACCTCGGGGTCGACCGGCAACAGGGGATAAGTGGCCTGCACCCGCGAGAGGGTGGAGAGCCGGATCGCCCGTGCCTCCGGGTCAGTAGCTCGGAGGACGCCGAGCTCCAACTCGGCGGCAGTGATAACCGAAACGGCGATCTGCTCGGGCAGATCGCCGAGTTCCCGCCCGGTCTCCTGGGCGATGAACACCGACGTATCGGCGAGCGCCCGACTCAACCCTCGAGCTCGGCGCCGCGGATCTCGGCGAGGTCGGCGAGCAGTCCGGGGTCAGCCGGTGCCTCCCGCACGATCCGGCGAAGCTCCGCTGCGGGAACCCAAGGGTCACGATCCTCGGCATGGGGGAGGATGTCGGCGACGGGTCGGCGGTTGACGGTAAGCGTCAGCCGTTCGCCGGCTTCCAGCTCCGTGACTACCGCGGAGGTCGAGTTCCGGAGCTCCCGGATAGAAACGTTTCGTGCCATGTGTCCGACTGTAGCACTGCTTGCGACGATGGCCTCGCTTGGGCAAGAAACCCGGCCAAGAAGCCCCACGGATCCCAGCCGATCTCGATCCCGCGAAAACCGCTTTAGACGCGCTTCACAGTGCCCAGGACTTGCCGGCGCGTACTCATCAACCCGAAGGTCGCGGGTTCGAATCCCGCCCCGCTATGTTTCCGCGACCACCTGAAAGCCTGGTATATCTGTCCAAATATTGGGTAGCAGCTAAAGGTTCAGCATCGTTCAACAACGAAGGGCCGGAGCGAATGAGCCGCGGACAGAATGGAATCGCATTCGAACAACGCCTATGGCGTCGGATTGTCTTGGTTGCCGGCGCGGTCCTGATTGGCTCGGTTTCCAGTGTCCCCTCCGCGTCAGCCACGCTTATAGGAGAAGCGGCGGATACCGTCGGGTCGACCGTGGAATCGGTCGATGTCACTCCGAACGCTGTGCCATCGCTCCCGAGTGCGATGCCTCCCGCGACGCCGCCGGCACCGGTTGCGACTCCGGCTGCACCTCAGGCTCCGGTCAAGTTGCAGACTGAAACCGCGCCGACGCCCTCACCATCTCCTTCTAGCCCTGGCGTCAATGTGCCTTCTGTTGACGGGATAGCCGGCGTCGCGAGGAATTCGGTCGACTCGGTGACGACCACTGCCAAGGAAACGACGCAGCAGGTGGCTGCTTCTGCTCGCAATGATGGGAGCCGGGTCTCGACCCCCCCAAACGGTGCCGATGCAGGCGCAAGCAAGGCGACCCCCCGCGCGATCGGTACCGCGTCCAGCGCTCCGCCCTCGATTACGGCTGCCGAGGTGGCTGCTTTGCAGCGGTGGTTCGCTCGCATATGGCCTGCGATTCCGCTTGGCGGCGGCGCTGGTCGAGGGTGGGCAGCCACGGTAATAGGGGATCTGTTTCGTCCGGCGGCAGCCGCCACTGCTCGATTGCTGTTTCTGGCTCCGTTAGTTGCCCGGGCTGCCAGCGATTCCCCGCTCGTCGGGCATCCTGGGACGGCGAACGCTCCGCAGCTCGCTTTTCCCCATGCCCCCGCGTCCGCCGATGGCAAGAGAATCATCTATCTCATCGCTCTCGTCGCACTGTTGGCGCTCCTGGCGTTCACGATATGGAGGGAGTTTCGCTCTGCGCTCCGACCTGGCGTGCGCTGGTGACTGTTTCGGGGGTATTCGACTCTAGGTTTCCGGGGCCCTTCTAGAGAAGCAGCTGCGCGACCCTTGCGATGCCATCGGGGTCCCGCCCCGGTGATCATGGCTCATCAATCGATTAAAGGCACCGCGAAGCTCCAATGTGCGGGCAAACGTCCTGTCGATGTGGCGAACCTTGCAAAACGAGACTCTTTGGCCTAGGACTTCGACGATTCTCATATGATCGGGGAAGGATGAGGAGGCGAGCGAGCTTTGTGGGTTTGTTGCTGGGAGCCGTAGCCGGCATCTGTGCTTTGTTCGCGCCTGCCGCCATGGCTGGATGGCTACCGGCGGTCGATATCTCGGAACCAGGCGAGCATGCCGGGAATCCGCATGTCGTGCTCGACTCGGAAGGAAACGCAACCGCGGTTTGGGATCGTTGGAACGGTGTCGACACGGTTGTCGAAAGCGCCTACAGGCCGGCCGGCGAAGGATGGGGAACGCCCATCGATCTCTCCGTGCCTGTGCTTGAAGGCGAAGTGGTGCCGGGTGCGCACGACGCCCAGTCGCCGCAGATCGCGGTGGATCGCAACGGCAACGTGACCGTGCTCTGGGAACGCTACGCCGGAACCAAGGTCGTTCTGCAGTCGGTGGATCGGCCGGCCGGTGGCAGCTGGTCGGCGCCAGTCGATATCGGCGAAGTGAATCTCGGCGCTGCTCCCGAACCCTGGATCGCGGTCGACTGGGAAGGCAACGCGACTGCCGTCTGGAAGAAAGGCGAAGTGATCCAGAGCGCATTCCGGCCCTTCGCCGGCAGCTGGGCAGCGCCGATTCCGATCTCCCCCGGCGAAAGCTTCGTCCCGCAGGCCGCGATGGACGCCCGTGGTGACGTGACGGCCGTCTGGATGCACTTCGACGGTTCGCGCCACGTGGTCGAAGGCGCCTACCGGCCTGAAGGCGGCGAATGGGAATCGCCCACCCTCGTTTCGGAACCGGGCGAGTCGGCGGGAAACCCACACGTTGCCCTCGATGCGAGCGGCGACTCCCTGGTGGCGTGGAGGGGCGAAGACAAAGGCAAGGAATTCGTCCGTGCCGCCTACAGGCCGGTGGGCGAGCCCTGGGGACCGCCGGCCAATGTCTCTTCTGAAGGTGAACAAGTGCAGGCGGTGCGCGACGCGGTGGATCCGGAGGGCAACGCGATCGTGGCCTGGGCCGGCAACGCCGGGGAGGAAGGTAGCCCTGAGATCGCACGTGCCGCCTATAAGCCCGCCGGAGGCGCATGGGAAACGCCGACCGAGCTGTCGGCTGACGGGGGAAACTCGTTCCCGTCCGACGTCGTGTTCGATACGAGTGGAAACGCCTCGGTCGTGTGGAAGCGCTGGGACGGCTCGAGCAATGTGGTGCAGGCTGCCTATCGCCCGGTGGGGGAAGGCTGGGAAGCTGCGGTCGACCTCTCCGAAGAAGGCAAGCAGGGCGTGGATGCGGTGGTCGTCCTCGATGCGCCCGGAGACGCGACCACGGCCGACGGTCACGCCACGGCGGTCTGGGTGAGCGAGGAGGAAGTTCCTTGCGCCGGTGAAAAATCCAGCTGCCACAGCGACATCGTGCAGGCGGCCGGGTACGACCCGAATGGCCCGCCCGAAGTGGAGCTCGAAGTTCCTCCGACGGGAACGGCCGGTGAACCGGTTGAAATCTCGACGCCGACCGAAGGCCTTTTCTCGCCCTTGATCGAATTCGGCGACGGCGAGAGTGTCGCGGATACCGAAGCGAGCCATGAATACGAAGAGCCAGGGGAATACGAAGTCACGTTCGGCGGGGCCGAGGTGCTCGGGTACAGGGCGAGCACCCAGCGGACGATCGCGATCTTGCCGGCTGGACCCGAATCGGAAGCCGAACCCGAACCCAAAGTCGATTCTTCAAAGCCCGGGCCGACCGACTCGAAGGGGACGTCGACCCCGCCCGCGAGCGCCGACCCTCCCTCATCTGTCCCACTTCCGTCGCCTCGATGCGCTGCAGCGGAGGCCGCCCTCAACTCGGCACTTCACCACCTCAGGCTCGTCAACGTCAAGTTGGGCCGCGTGAACGGCGCCACTGAGGCCCGCCGGTTGGCCGGTGCCAAGCGCAGGCAGGTTGCCGCTCTGCGCAGGGCGCGCCAGCGCGCCGCCGACGCCTGCTAAAGGCGAAATTAGGTCAACGAGCTGAATCGGTCTCGAGTTTCGTCAGTCGTCGTTCGAGCAGGCGCCGCTCTGCGTCGTCGTTGACCAGCTCCAGGGCCCGACGGTAGGCGGTGCGGGCATCGTCGGGGCGGCCAAGCCGGCGGAGGAGCTCGCGCGCGTGGAAACGAAAGGCGATTCTTGCCCTCCGAGCACCCTCAACACCATCCAGTCTCAAATCCACCTATTCTTTCCGATCAGGAGGATGCAGCCAGCGAGTCAGACTCAGTTTCTCGCGCTGCGGATGCGGGCGATTTGGACACCGTTCCCGCTTCTCAGGCGAACACCATGCATGTTCGCAGCGAACACTACGAGGGCATCGGCGTCCGGGACCTTCACCGTTTCCACGCCGATCTCCTGCGGGCTAAGCGCGACGTGAGCCGTATGCCCGAAAAGTCCAACGGCTGGCAAAGCGCGGCCTGGGCTATTGCCGGAATCGCGGCCACTACCGGCACGATCGTAATCGCGGGAGTCGCTGCGGTGGTCATCTTACCGCTTGCGGTGGCTTCGCTGGCGCTGCTGGCGATAACCACTCTCTGCGGTGTCTTCCACAGGAAGTTCAACGAGCAGACGCAGGAAGAGTGAGAGAGGATCGCCGACGACATCGAAAGGATGATCTCCGAAGTCGAGGCGGCCATGATCGCGCACCACGAAGCTCCCATCCACCGATGCCTCGACGATATCCGATCGCCGCTTCAAGAGGGTATCGACAGAAATCATGTCGGGGGCGAATCGTCGCCGGTCAGGGATCGGGATCGAACCGAAGCATCTTCTGGTTGCGGGGGTGGGGGAAGTCGGCCACCCTCTCGACCCGCCAGCCCTGGGTCCCCGCCAGCCAGGTGAAATCGCTGAATCTATAGTGATATGGCTCACGCGTTGCGTAGGTGGTCAGCCCGCCTGGCTGCTGCAGGCGCGGCTCAAAGGTCGGCTGTGAGTCGGGGATCTCGAAATAGGTGGCGAAGAACCGCCCCCCCTCTGCCATGTAAGGCGAGAGCTTTTCGAGGCAGACGCGGACATGATTGAGCGGGAGATGGGTGAAGACGGAGAGCGCCAGGGCAAAATCGAAGCTGCGGCCGAAGCGCTCGAACTTGAAGTCCCGATCGCAGAGGAGGTTGGTTATTGGCAGCTTCTCCTGGAGGCCCGAATCGCTGAGCTCGATGTCATATCCGGCATCGATCAAGCTCTGGTTGGCGTCGATCCCGAAGTAGTTTCCCGGGTCCAGGTACTCGATGAAGCGAACGCCGCCGCGCAGGCTTCCGCAGCCAATGTCCAGTAGCGAGTCCTGCGGCTCCAAGCCCTGCTCCCGCATGAATGAGATCTGCAGGCCCCCGATCTCGTCCCACATGTCACCGATCGCCAGGCGGTGCTTGCCGTCACGGACCGCCTTCGCGATTCGATCGCTGTCGTAGTACTTACTGACCTTGCTCATCGGGAGGGAGTGGTAGAGGCTTCCACCTGTGCCGAGCTCTCGTCAAAGCGCACGCGGAGGCTTCGTGCGCTGTCGAGCTTGAGTTCGACGTGTCGAGGGCCGACCGCGAGGTCGAGCAGGTCGAGCGGCTCTCCACCGAACTGCAGCGCCGCCGTAAACGTCACGTCCTTGGCCCGCGAGCCCAGCACCCCCGTCCACACCTGCTGGCGCTTCCTATCGCCGGGGTAGGTCCAGCCGAGGTGGGGTCCCTCGTGCCCGCGCTCGAGCCCTACTCTCGTCTCTCCGGTGAAGTTGGTGAGCGTGCCCGAGATGCCATCGCCGGCGATTGCCAGGCGTTTCCCGTCGCCGCTGCGCTCGACCGCTATCTCGGAGCCGAAGTGGAAATGGCGGTCGTACTGGTGCATGTCTGCCGAGTGCACCTCGTCGAGCACGATCAGTGCCTCCCCCGGTCGATAGAGCAGGACGCGGCAATGCTCGACCCCCTGCCGCTCGAGCAAGGGGTTGCGGACGACGATCGCGTACCAGCCGTCGCCCTGGCCGGTTGCGACCAGGCCGCTGCCGTATGGCTCGCATCCACGCCAGTCAAAGTCTCGACCGTCAACAGTGAGGACGTTGTGGGCAGCCGCGCTTCGAGCGTAGAGACGATCTGCCTCATCCTCGTAATAGCCCCATCGCCCAGAGTCGCCGAGGAGGGTACGGCCGTTCTCGACGAGGAGGAAGCTCGTGTCGTCGGAGTGCTTGTGGGCTGCTCCATGGTGAGCCGCGCTTACGGCCAGGAAGCTCTCACCGTCGCGCACGAACGCCTGGCCGGCCTCGAACAGGGCGTTCATGCCGCGCAGACTGGAGGCCGCGTCGCGCGCCCACCGCGGCGCTGGAAGGTCATCGGTATCGCCGAGCTGAGCCAAGCACCCGTCCGGCGTCACCTGCCACGCCGCGGTGCGGCGCATGTGGGCCAGCAGCTTGCCGAGCTCGGGCAGCTCGCTCACGTTGGCGGCCAGGCGTGCCACCAAGTCAAGGATCGCGAGCTGGTAGGCGGGGGAGTGCTCGAGGTGGGCACCATCCTCGGTACTGATCGTTTCTCCCAGCGTCACCCGCATCCGAGTCAGCGCCAGCTCCCGCCAGGCGGCAGCGGCCGGCAGCTCGGGGAGCTGTCGTGCCAGCAGGTAGAGGCCCTCGTCCTCGAAAAGACCGTGATTGTTGCCGGCGGCATAGTTCTCGCCGTCGGCAAGGAATGCACCGTGGCGTTTGGCGACAGCTCGCAGAAGCCCGACTTGCTCTTCGTTCAGCATCTCCCCGGCCAGACAGGCGCGCAGCACGTAACCGACATACGGTGCCCGCAGTCCCACCGCCATGTCGTACCAGGCGAACTCACTCTGGCCTTCAACGTTGGGCAAGTGTGCCTGTGCCCAGTCGAGCACGACGTCCCGCGCCACTTCGAGCATCTCCACATCGCCCCCGGCCGCATGTCGTGCCAGCGCCTCCTTAAGCCAGGTCAGGGTGTGCAGCTCGTAGCACCAAGTGCGGCTTCCGTGTGGATCCTGCAGCCAATCGATCGGGGACGCCAATCGCGCCTCGACTCCATATATGTAGAAGAGGCCCGCAAGCATCGCCTTGCGAGTCGGCCTCTTGTGCTTCCACGGTCCGACGACCTGGACAGTCGGCAGCTCCAGCCGGTGGAAGCACTCTGAGGCACCGCGTGAGTGGAGCTGCTCGGCGGGAATGTCGACGAGATAGGTCAACCGAAGGTCTCATCACTGTACCGCGACGGTATATTCGGTTCATGCTCTACATCCACGGCGGCTGTCCGAAGACCGGCACGACGTCGTTGCAGGCTGCGCTTGTCGGGCAGCAGGATGCTCTGGCTGAGGAGGGGATCCTCTATCCGGACGAGTGGAGAGGGGGCAACAGCCATAACGGCCTCGCGAGGATGCTGCACACCGAGGAGGGGCTCGACACCGCGATCGCCGAGCTCAAGGGCCTCTTGGAGGGCCATCCCGATAGGGACATCATCCTCTCGAGCGAGTCTCTGTTCTTCCGGTTGAGGGAGGAGCGGTCGCAGGTGGCCCTGCTGAGGCTTCTCGGTGCGGCCCGGGAAGTCAGCTTGGTAACCGTTGCGTGGACGTTGCGTCGTCTGGACGACATGGTTCACTCTCTCTACCGGCAATTGACCACTGCAGGTGTTGAATTGAGGCCTCTTTCCGAGGTCGCCTCGAGCTTCCAGCCCGACTTGCTCATTGCAGGGTTTCGCAAGGTGGAAGATCTGGTTGCCGGTGTTACCTACGTCAAATACGACGCGGACGGCCAGCACAACTCCGAGCTCCTACGTGTGTTCGGCCTGCCGTCCGGACCGGCCAGGCTTGTTGAGCGCGCGCTCGAGGAAGCGCCACGCCTCAACACCAGCCTCAGCCAGAAGCAGGCCGCGACGATCCTCAACCTGGAGGAGCTCTCCGCAAGATCCGGACTGACGCTTGACAGAAAAGCCTTGCTATCCACCTTCCGTCACGGGGATTTCCGCTTCGACGACGACCGGCCCTGGGAGCTGATGAACCATGCTGTGAGTCGGCGCCTGCACGAGGATATGCTGCAGGCGTCAGTCAGATGCGGATTTGAGCCCTATTCCGACTTCTTCGGCGAAGCGGAGCTCTCCGATTGGGACTCATCTGCTGGTCCGGCTCCCGATCTCGTCAGTGACGAGGATCTGCGCAAGATTTCTTCCGACCTCTCTCCGTGGGGCGCTGGTAATCTCGATACGTGAGCGAAGTTAGCCGGTACTTTGACACCGATCTGGTAGAGAGCGCGGTTCAGGACGGTATGCATCGTTTCGCCGTGGGTGGAATGTGGGATGAGATTGGCGCGCTGCAGCTCTCGTTCTTGAAGGAACAGGGCCTCAGGCCAAGTGGCACCTTTCTCGATGTCGGCTGCGGGTGCCTGCGAGGGGGGGTCCACTTCATCGAGTATCTCGATGAGGGCAACTATTTCGGGATGGACATCAACCAGAGCTTGCTCGATGCCGGCTATGACGTTGAGTTGAAGCGGCTTGGTCTTCAGGCAAAGATGCCAAGGAAGAATCTTATATGCAGCGACAACTTCGATGTTGAGCAATTTGGCCGTAGGTTTGACTTCGTCTTGGCGCTTTCCTTATTCACCCATCTCACCCTCAACCACATCCGAGTGTGTCTGGAGAAGCTTGCGCCGTGTATGAGCGGCAGAGGGCAGTTCTTTGCTACCTATAACGAAATTCCCGCGTCACATCCCAGCCATGAGCCGTTCTTGCGATGGCCGAGGAAAAAGATCACGCACGCGACTCGTGAGCCATATCACTATAAGTTTGATGATTTTGTCTCGCTGGTTCCAAATCGGGACTGGATAGTCGAGAAGGCGATGAATTTCGAACATCCGCGCGAGCAAAGCGTTTTGAAATTCTCACCGGTAGCCTCTAAGGCAAGCTGAGCTCGCGCTATCTACGGTGGTGGGGTGCAGATGATCTCCCGGTCGCACAAGTGTATTTTTGTGCACATTCCAAGATGCGCTGGAACCAGTGTCGAGCGGGTGATTTGGCCCCGGCAACGTTGTCCAGAGGATCTATGGATGGGATTCATAGACGATTACCGCAACAAGTATCAAACCGGAGGGCTTCAGCACCTGCTTGCCAGGCAGATTCGTCAGGAGGTGGGCGCGATGTCGTTCAGGTCGTTCTTCAAGTTCACGGTGGTCCGCAATCCCTTCGATCGCGCGGTGTCCCAGTTCTTCTACATGCAGCGCCGTCCAGATCTTCGGGCCTTCATCGGGATGGATGGAGATGCATCCTTCTCCGAATACCTCACCTTGATTCGGTCCAGACGGCACGTTCAATGGGAGCCGCAGTGCTCGTTCATCTATGACGACGATGGAGCTCTGCTGCTGGATTTCGTAGGACGATTTGAGACGCTGGAGGCCGACCTGGGACGCGTGTTCGATCGTCTAGGAATAGCGCCCAGCGGTCTTCCACACGCTAATGCGACTGACAGGGTGCCATATCGCGAGTACCATACCCCTGACAGTCGCACTCAGGTCGAAGAATTCTACGACGACGATCTCAGACGGCTTGGCTATGTGTTCTAGCGAAATACGTGAGCTCGACTTCATCATCATCGGAGTACAGAAGGGTGGTACCACGTCCCTTTGGGAGTGGCTCAGAGCCCACCCTGAGATAGCCATGCCGAACGCTAAGGAGGCACCGATCTTCTTCTTGGCGCCGGAGCAAATCCCTGAGGCGCTCGAGATGCTCGTTGGAAGGGCTATCGACGGTCGGTCTGGAGAGCTAAGAGTCGGGAAGGCCGCCACTCAGTACATGATGGGGATTAACGGGACTGCCGTCGAGGTTGTAGCCGAGCGTATTGCCCGATCCCTCCCCGGGGTTCGCCTGATTGCCTTGCTGCGCGACCCGATCGATCGGGCGATTTCGCATTACCGGATGTCGGTGCGACGTGGCTTTGAGGCACGACCGTTCGATGCGGTTGTCGAAGAGCTGCTCGAGCCCGAGAATCTCGAGGTCGCGCGGAGCTGTGCCACGGAGACGAACTCATACTTGGTGCAGGGCGAGTACGCCCGCATACTCCAGCACTATCGGCAGCGAATTCCCGATGAGCAGATCCACATTGAGAGCACGGAGGATTTAGATCGTGAGCCGGGTTTGGTGCTGGATAGGGTGCTGGCTTTTCTTGGGCTTCCCGGCGAATATCGTCCAGAGGACCTCGGTGTGAGATACCACGTGGGCGGGACTCAACGACGGCTCGACGGGGAGGAATTGGCGCAGCTACGTGCCTACCTTGACGAGCACGTGTGGTCGAAGCTGGGAGATCAGAGAAAGCTCGCCAAGTTCGAATTCAACTCTTTCCTGACCCTGTGGAACGTGATTCCGGACAGTCGGAGACCGGCGCTTTCGGAGGTGAACCGCAGGCGGCTCGAGGTCCACTACCGAGCCGATGCCAGGGCGCTGCCTTCGATGGGAGTCAGGGCTCCCTGGCTTGCTTCCTGGAAGTCGTAGCGACTACCCTCCTGGTTCATCGCAGATCGTGAAGCCCGGGGGCCGGAAGCCCTTTGGCTGGGGTCGGGAGTTCGGCTTGATGCGATTGAGCAGATTGCCACCATGCACAGCGACCAGCCAGGCGGGCATCGACTCGTCTTGATGGGTGGGGTAGTGCTGGTGGAGATGCGCGTGCGAATGCCAGTTGGCGCCCCCCCTTCCTGGCATAGTGATCCTGTCGTAGCTCTGGAACCACTGACGGCGCAGCCTGTCATCTCCCGCACTCATTACAGTTTGCGGCGAGTGACTCCGAGGTCGCTCGAAAAGCGAGTGGAACGCGTTGTTGGTCATTCTGCTCGCGTAGAATCGCTCTTGCGCCACGTCGAGTCGATAGCCTCGTGCGAAGTTGACCAGAATGCTTTCGAGGCTCGAACGGTGAAAGGAGGCAGCGTAGTCCTGCACCGCCTCGAGATACCTGTCGGCAATCGCGTCGTCGCTGTCGAGGCGCGTGGTTATCAGTACGTCGACATCGGGGTCCACGGCCGCCCTGACGACGTCAATCGCGGTGCGACCATCGCCCGTCAGCGCCAGGCGAAGAGCGGGTAGCCGCTGCTCCTCTGCGCGCAGCTGCTCGAGGATCGACGGGTCGGTCGCGTCATCGCAAAGCACGAGCCAGGTGAAGGCGCTCGTCGTCTGCGCGGCAACCGAGGGCAGCGTAAACCGCCTTAGCAGCTCGATTCGCTCCGGCAGCCAGCCGGCCGGGAGGTCCCAGCCCAGCTTGACCGAGAAGCGCGTCTCAAGCAGATGCTGAACCGAGGGCATCGGGGATAAGCCGGCAGTCGATCGCGGACGCCAGAGTGGCGAGACGGCTGTGGTAGGTGTGATTGCGGAAGACGATGCGCCTCAGGTGGCTCACACTCTCATCTCGAAGCGATTTGTCGCGCAGTAGAAGGCCGACCCTCTCCAGCGTCGCGTCGCTGTTCGTCACATGGGGGACAAGATCCCACAGGGGGTTGGAGGAAAGGGCGTCGTGGATGGAGTTGGGGATATCTTCATCCTGCCGCTCGACGCCGAAGTCGTAGCGCGTGGCGAATCGATGGGGGGTGACCACGGCTGCGCCGCAGGCCGCGGCGTCGAACACGATCGGTGGTGCGAACGTCGGCGAGCCGACCACTGGGTCCGCGCAGATGACCACGCTCGCACTATGGAGCAAGGCGCGGCGGTTTGCGACCCCGGTCGCACCGGCGACACACGGCCGCAGCTCCGAAGGCATATCGTCCATGTTCTCGGCTTCGAAGATGCGAAGCTCGCACTCGGCGGCTCCTCGCAGAACTGAGGTCAGCTGCTTTATCCATTCCGCTGACCAATCCCGGCGCCAGCCGCCGAGCCATACGACGGCATCCGGCCTATCGTCGGTATCGGAGCCCCACGCCTCCCCGATCGGCAGCGAGGTTGCCGGCCAAAGCACGGATGGCTGCTGCGCACCCGCCGCCTCCAGCTGCTCAAGCTGTCCGACATCCATGGTGAAGACCCGGTCGAATCTGGCGCAGCGGTCGAGCCAGTATGGGCGGATCGGGCTGACTCCGATCCAGAGCAGGCGCGGGATGCCTGCCCGCTCGCAGCGGTCGAGCAGCACGTCCAGCTCGCCGTCCCATTGCGCCTCGATGCCGCCGGTGTCCTCGACCAGCAAGAAGTCGGGAAGACAATCGCCTGCCCAGTGCTTCTGCCGGTCAGAGGGGCGAAGGACGTCGGCGGCGCACATCCCGGCAATTGCCGAGATCAGCCTCTCGCTCCCCACGACCAGTGGACGCAGCTCATGCAGTGCTTCCGGTCGGGAGAAACTGCGATGCGACGGGTCGAGCATGCTGGGTTCAGTCAACGATCGTCTGATGGCCCGCCGGCAACCCGCGGTCGTCGTAGCCCAGATCGCGCATGTGGTCGGTCAGCGGTTGAAGGTACGGGAGGACGCTGGGGTCGGCTTTCCATTTTCCCACCCGCGTCGTGTTGACGACAATGTGCGCCAGGGGAAAGCCGAGGAACTCTTCCAGGCGCTGCAGTGTGGACTCCTGATCGAGGACAAAGTCCTCGTATCTGAGCAAAAAGAACCGCTTGGGGGTTGGCGTGGCCTTGACAATCTCGTACTGGTACTTCCATGATGCCACTCGCTGCTCGATTTGATCATCCGTGTTGGGGCAGGGGACGTCCCACTCCGCCAAGTCATCCGTCAGGTGGCTTCCAAGAAGGCAATCTCGGGGATCGCGAACGATGTGCACGTAGTAGGCCTCCGGGAGGAGGCGGGCTATCCATGGATAGGCGAGATTGGTCTCCGGCAGCTTCCACCCCTTTCGGGCTCTCCTGGCGTTGATCACGTCCTGCAGGTACTCCCTCGTCGCTGCGACGAAGCTCGCCTCGATCGGCATCGAGTGGAGCTGGGTGAAATCCCATGAGAGGTCGCCGTTCCAGTGGACGTGGCGAGCAATCGTTCGACAGGCGTCATACATCCGATCCCCCGGTATCTTGTCTCCGGCCGCGTTGAGCCATTTGCCCAGGTAGACACCGCTTCCCAGCAGCGTGTGTGAGAGAACGCGAGTCCCGGAGTGGCCGCGACCGATTACGACTATGAGCGAGCTGCCATCGTCCGTCACGGGAAAGTCGCCTGCCGATCGCATTCTAGGCCAAGACCATGAGTCCAGGAGTTTCGCTGCACAACCTCTGAGCCCTCTGGGGAGAGACCCCCGTTCCCAGCAGGCTTACACCTTTGAGGTGGGGAAGGGCTTCCAGATGTAGGGCCCCCGCGTCGGAGACGCCGGTTCTCGAGAGGTCCAGCTCACGAAGCTGTGTGAGCGAGCTCGCTATGACGCCGAGGAGGCCATCGTCGAGGCCCCTGCTGCCTGCCAGGCAGAGCGAGTCGAGCGCGCCCGCCGACAACGTTCTCAACGATTCAATCGAGGGGCCGCTCGCCGCCTGGCTGACACGCAGCTTCACGCTGGTACAGGCGGGGACGACGACCTCTCCGCGCGCCGGCCCGAGCTCCCGCCAGAAGGCTGTCTCTGCGTCCTCGTCGCTGCGCAGCAACAGCAGTCCCAGATCTTCCCCCTCGGTAAACCGGATCCGCCGCTCGCCGCTCGTCCCCGGCGAGAGTCGAATCGCCTTGCCGAGACACTCGCTGGGTGGGTATCCCGCCTCGGTCCTGATCTCGACCAGCTCTGAGTGCAGCAGCGCGCGCAAGCGGTCGCCTTCGCCTGGCTCCGCCTGCGACCCCTGGTCGCCGTCGGTGTAGAGATTTCCTCTCGGGCTCACCACGCCACTCTGCATCAACCCTGCGTCGTGGTCTCGTGCCACTGCGGCAATGCGCTCCCGCTCGACCATCCGACCATGGAGGGTGAGAATTCGCTCGAGCATATCGACAGTGTCGTTCCGCAGCGCCTCGTAGCGACAGACGAAATCGGCGCCGAGCGGGGAGTCCCGCCAAGCGATGTAGCTGCGAGCCGCTCTCGCCGCATTTCGCAACAGGTACTCCTCATCGGACTCGGTGTGGGCAACCTCGTGCCGGTAGCCCGGCTTCCGAAAGGTGACTGACAGCACCTGATCGCGTGGATCGCGCAGCAGGTAGACGACGAAGCACCGGGGGTCCCATTCCCGGTGCTGGGGGTCAATGACGCCCGACGCTGCATTGACTGCGCTTGCGTGGATCAGCGCCTCGTCGGAGAGCCCGGCTTGTGGGTGAGCGCTCAGCTTTCCGGTCTCCACCGGGCTGACGTAGAGGTGTGCGAGGTGGAGGCAGTCGACCAGATACCCCCGTGCCTTCGGCGGCATGTCTGCCATCGCCTCGACTAGCGCGGGCGGCAGGTAAACCTCGGTTGCGTAGAAGGCCGGCAGGAGCTCTGCCAGCATTTCCGCGAGCCACTGCGAGCCCGAACCGCCCAGTCCCATGACATAGAGCGGTGGCGGCCGGTCGACCGCTCGCGCAAGTGCGAGGGAAGCTATCCACTCGATCGCCGCGTCTGTGTCGAGCAGCTTGTCCTGCGTCGCCCCTTGCAGTGACAACCTTAGCTTCCGCACCTGGCGGTGATCGCCGCCGCCCGGCGCCGGGGGCCAGTACCGGTCCGTCCGACGGACGTAATCTTCGAAGAGCGATTGTGCCGGCGCATAGTCCACTGTCACGTCAGGCGCCGAGCGTAATGCCGGTCGGCTGGGCGCCCACGGCCTGCTCGTGCGCGGTCGGGGGGATGCGGTTCACCATGTTCCCCTCGTGCACGACGATCAGCCAAGCGGGCATCGACTCGTCCTGGTGCGTCGGGTAGTGCTGGTGCATGCGACTGTGCCCGCCGGTGTGCCCGGTCCGCAGGGTCTCGAGCCGCTGACGATCGGCATAGCGTTTGCGCAGCCCCTCGTGTGCGGCGGCGAGGACCGTCTCCGGTTCGCTTTGGCGCGGGCGCTCGAACAGTGAATGGAACGGGCTGTTGGGCATCCAGTCCCGGTACAGCCGCGGCCCCTCACGGGTGTCCAGTCGGTACCCTCGCGGGCAGTTCACCAGCAGGCGGACGTGGCCGGATTGGTGGAAAGGTGCGGCGTATGTCTGAATGAGCTCCACGTAGCGGGCGGCGATCGCGTCGTCGCTGTCGAGCCGGGTGGTGATCAGCACGTCGGTCTCGGGCTTCACCATCGACCTGACGACGTCGAGTGGGCCGCTCGTACCGCTGGTAAGCGCAACCTCGAACGTGGAGAGCCGGCGCTCCTCGCTGTGAAGCTGTTCCAGGACCTCTGAGTCGGTTGACTCATCGCAGAAGAGCAGCCAGGTGAAGGAGCTGACGGTCTGCGCGGCCACCGAAGGGAGGGTGTACTTTCGCAGTAGTCCGAGGCGGTAGTCGAGCCACTCGCGCGTCAGCGGATTTCTGCTCGTCCGCAGCGAGAAGCGCGTCTCGATCAGATGTTGGATCTTCGGCGTCGTGGTCGGCGGCGATTCCATCTCAGACGGCTACCGGTTCGACCGCGTCGTAGACGACGCTGTAGCGGGCGGCGGAGGCGAGGGTCGCGACACGGTGCGCGTAGGTGTGGTTGTTGGCGACGATTCGCCCCATGTGTCCGACTACCTCTATGCGATATTGCTCGTCGTCGAGAAGCCGGTCGAGCTCCTCCACGGTTATTTCGCCGTCATGCACGATTGGGACCATGTTTCGCCACGTGCCCTCGGCGACTTTGCCGACGGCCATCTCGTGGATGGTGACGAAGTCGTGGGGGGTGAGGACTGCGGCCCCGCATGCGGCTGCGTCGAAGACCACGGCGGGGACGAACGTGGAAGAGCCGACGACCGGGTCGGCGCCGATTACGACCTTTGCGCGGCGCATCGCCGCCCGCGGATCCCGCGGCTCGCCGGTGTCGACGCACTCCTGCAGGTCGCCGGGCAGACCGTCGAGGTCCGCGACCGGCACGATCCGCAAGCCGCGTTGCGAGGCCCCCCGCAGGACCGAGGCAAGCCGCTCCTGCCAGTCCGCCGGCCAGTCGCGGCTCCAGCCGCCAAGCCACACCACCGGATCGGACCTGTCCCCCGCGGCTCCGTCGATCGGCAGGGCAGTCGCCGGCCAGAGGGTCGTCGGCTCAGCCGCCTTCGCGGCTTCCAGCTCCGGAACCTGCCAACGCTCGGCGGCCAGGACCTGGTCGAAGCGCCCGCAGCGAGCGAGCAGCCGCGGGCCGGTCGGGCTGGAGGTGAACCAGAGCAGGCGCGGGATGCCGGCCCCCTCGCAGGCCTCGAGGAGGCGGTCGAGCTCGGTCTCCCACCTCGCTTCGGCTGCGTTGTTGCCCTCGACGAGCAGGAAGCTTGCGTGGGCGTCCTGGAGGCGCTCGTGCCAGTCAGCGGGGTGGAGCACGTTGACCTCACACACGGTGCGTAGTGAGGCGGCCAGCTCGTCGCTCCCCGCCAGCCACACCGACAGCTCGCGCAGGCAGCGTGGCCGCTCGATGGGCATACAACTATCCTAGTGGTTTGGAAACGCTCGTTTTCAGTCTGTAGACGATGAGAGTCCTCACTATAGGGTCGCTCCCGCCGGAGTGGGGAGGCCCGGAACGGGGCGGGGTCGCGACGTTCCACGCTTCCCTGTTGACCGGGCTCCTGGGACACCGGGCGGATGTCGAGGTCGTCGGCGCGATGCCGCCGTCGCCACTCGATCGCGAGGTGCCGGTGCCGATCTTTGTCCGCCCCGAGGCGGTTAGCCGCGCGGACTTCTACGCGAACCTGCTTGAGCGGATGCAGCCGGACGTCGTGCTGATGAACCACATCGCCCACACCGTCGGCGTGACCCATGCGCGCCTGCGACCGCCGGTGCCGGCGGTCGGCGTCGTTCACTCTTGGCACAGCGTCACCTTCGCGCCAGGGGAGGAAGAGAGGGGGCGCGCCTGGGCGGTCACGCAGGAGGCGATGGGCGGGCTCGGCGCCCTGGTTGCGCCCTCGCATCACGCGCTCGCCGAGGGCCGCGACCTCAGCTTTCACTACCCGGCGATCGCCAGCGTGATCCACAACCCGTTGCCGCCTCTGTATATGGATGAGGAGATCGACGCGAACGCGCACAGGCGCCACGGCGTCCTCTACCTCGGTGGGCTGATCCCGCGAAAGGACCCCGTCGCCCTGCTCGAAGCTGCGGCGCTGCTCCCGGCGCTTGACGTGACTCTCGTCGGCCAGGGGCAGCTGGAGGAGGCGCTGCGCTCGCAGATCGAGGCGCGCGACCTCGGCGGGCGGGTCAGGCTTGCCGGCGCGCTGCCAGGGGCGGGCCACCTAGCTCAGGTGCGCGATCTGCTGCTGCGCGCGCAGGCGCTGTGTCTGCCCAGCCGCAGCGAGTCGTTCGGTCTGGTCTTCGCCGAGGCGCTCGCCTGCGGCACGCCGATCGTCGGCTTCGGCCCGACCGTTCGCGAGATACGTGAGACGATGGGGATCGAGGTCGGCGAGCCACTGGATCGGAGCACTCCCGTGGAGATCTCCGCGGCGATCGAAAGGGCGCTCGCGGCGACCTGGGACCGGCAGGAGCTTCGTCGCGCCACGCTCGAGGCGTTCGGCCTGCCACGAGTGACCGACCGGTACCTCGAGCTGTTCTCACGGGTCGCCAGCCGGCAGGCAGCTGGCAGCCATGGTCAGCCATGAGCGTCGACGCCAGCGCGGCAACGGTCGTCTGCGTGCTTGGCACGTCGCGTGCAGGCACCTCTCTGACGACGCGCGTGCTGAACCTGGCGGGCGTCTACCTGGGTCCCGAGGAGGAGCTGCTGCAGAGGCCCGGCGAGGTAAATCCGAAAGGCTTCTGGGAGCACTACCGCATCATGCGGTTGAACGAACGGATCTTGCGGGCGTTCGGCGGCAGCTGGCGCGAGCCGCCCGAGCTGCCGGCGGGCTGGGAGCGCTCGGAGAAGCTCGATGCCGAGCGAGACGAGGCTCGGACCCTGCTCGCTGAGAGCTTCGGCGAGCGCCGGCTCTGGGGATGGAAGGATCCGCGCAACAGCCTCACCCTGCCGTTCTGGCAGGCCCTGTTGCCAGGCATGCGCTACGTGGTCTGCTTGCGCAACCCGCTCGACGTCGCGGCATCGCTGCAGCGCCGCGACGGGCTGCCGCACGAGCAGGCTGTCGACCTCTGGATGGTGTACGTCGCCCGCGCGCTGGTCAATACCTCGGGCGGACCGCGGCTGCTGCTGCCTTATGAGAGCCACTTCGCCGATCCGCAGGGCACGGCCAAGCGCCTCGCGGCCTTTGCTGGCCAGGGGCAGGCATTCGACGACGCCGACTCACGACGGCTCCTGGCCGAGACCGTCGACGAAGGGCTCTGGCGCCATCGCACCGCTGCGGAAGATGTGGTGGCCGACGTTCGCCTGCCGCTGCCGGCGGCCTCCCTTCACCTGATCACCGAGTTACTTGCAGCTGGGGAAGGCAGGTGGATCGATGGCGAGGAGGCCGAGGTCGTGGCGGCTGTGAACCGGCTTGCCGCACGCCTACTCGACTTCCGCCGCGCTGGATGAACTTCCTTGCCGGCCTTCGCCATGTTGACGTTGTGGCCGCCGGACGATGTTCGCCGCCGCCAACGTCGCTCTCAGCCTTCGAAATCGAAACCGGCGTACGCGCAAGCCCGCCGAACAAGATCGATGCCGGGCTCGCTATCGAGCGGCGTAATCGGACCGTCTTCCTGGAGGCGGGCTGCTGGGTCTAGCGGACCCTCCCAGAGGAGGACAGCGCGCTCCGAGTCGTTCTGGCGGGAAGTCCAGACGATGCCCGCCACGTCCACCGGACAGTCGTATATTGCCTGCGCCCATTCAGCGGTATATGGGTAATCGAGCGGCTCGGCATCGACTAGCTCGGAGCGGAGGACACCCAGCCGGGTGAGGCCTTGTCCGTGGAGGCGCGCCAACGGGATGTCGCGATCGGACACCAATGTGGCCATCTCAACTCCGGCCACTTCCTTGCGATAAAGACGCGGCCACTCATCCTGTGCGAGAGAGTCAACGCCACGTAGGAGAACCTCGGCCATTGCGGTCTCCTGGTCGGCTGCGGCGTAGGCGGTGGGAACCACTTGGCCCGTACGGTCAAAAACAGGCCGAAAACGGGCAGAAATGGAAGTGGAGTTAAAGCTCAGAGGCCCCCAATCGCGATGGTAGATGCGGACGAATGGCTTGCCCGCCGGCCATGCATCGACTGCGGGGTCCAGGTCGCTTGCGGCCGGGACGATGGGGCGAGCCCTAGGGTTCAAAGAGGGGAAGGCTCCGCCAGGCGAGCAGCGGCGCTGGCAACCGCCTCGGGATTCTCTTGCATGGCATCAACGGGGCGAAGGCCCTCAAGCCAGTCGTTGCCAGCCACCCACCAGAGAGCAACCTCCCAGTCACTCATCTCTGCTCGCGGCAATGCCGCGAGAGCTGAGGCGACAATTGGCCTGGGTGCAAAGGTCTCAGGGTCGAACTGGAAACCAGGGTAGAGCCGTTGTCCTCGTAGCTCAACTGCGAAAACCTTTCCCTCGCTGCGCCAGCGGTTAGCGAGGGCATGGCGATTTTTGGCACGAGAACGATTGTCAGCGATCTGCTCGCTCGTATAGGCCCCGAACTCTTGCAAGTAAGACCAGCGAGCCTCCGACTCGCGCCGGGCCAGCAGCGCTTGGGCCGGACTGGGGACCGGAGAGTCTGGGAGAAACCGCTCGGCCAATTTGTCGGTCGAGAGGCGCGTTGAGCGCCTTTCTAAAACCGGAGAGGCATCATGTCGAACAACGAAGACATCAAAGTCCCCGCTTCTAGTCTTCGCTCGATCCAGTGCCTGCTTGAGCGGCTGAACAACTTCCTTTGCTAGCTCCTTCGTCGATTCGTCAGTTGAAACCCGTGCGCCGAAGATCACCTCGCAGTTCTCCTCTGAAAGACGGACGAGCTTCGTCTTAACCTTCGGGATGTCCAGCAGGCGATAGCCGGTGTTGAGATTGCCTTTGCTCTTTCCGGAAGTGATACGAGGTAGTTCTGCCTTTCTGCTCATTTACCTCATAATGATAGCCCACCACCCGGCGCCAAGCCCAAAAGATGGGCGAGGGGGAACCTAGATGAAGAAGGATCCGATGACGGAGCTGGACACTGAGGTCTTCTACCCATGCCGTCGGGAATCGGAGACGGCGATCGTCGCGTTTGGGTCGAAAGGCACCAGACGTAATGCCTTCACCTTCTTCAAGACGCTCCAGCCGGTGCCAGATCTATCCAAGTTATTTGTCCGCGATCCGATGAGGGCGGACTGGTGCCGCTGATCGTCAAGCTGGCCGAAGGCGGCACCCCGGATATCTGCACTGATGACACTTGCCTGGGGCCCGATGTGGACAAGCGAATCGAGGACGGGGTCTTCGCTTGGCAGCGCGCGGACTGGAAGAGCGTGAAGGAGCGGATGGGTCCCGTCGCCGAGCGCTATCCGCATTGGGCCGGACCGAGCTTCCATCTTGGCAGGGCGCTGGCCAACATGGGCGAGTGGGAGAACGCTGAGGCCGCCCTGCTCAGATCTGTGGCGGCAAACCCCGCCTGGTTCGAGGCTCGTAACGTTCTGGTCTGGGTGCTGAGCGAACGAAGGCAGTTCGCGAAAGCGGAGCTCGCGATTCGCGATGGCCTGGCTCTCGACTCGGGCTGGTGGCTCGGGCGTCTTGCCCTGGGGACGTGCCTGCTGCGCCTCGGCCGCAACGAGGAGGCGCGCTCGGCCGCCCTGGAGGCAGAGGGGGATATTCCGAGATGGCCTCGCCAAGTACCCGATGTTTGCGCCGGGGCACCTCGCGCTCAGCCGGGTTCTGATGCAACTTGGACGCGTGGATGAGGCCCGCCTGGCCGAGCTTCGCGCGGCAGAGCTGAATCCGAGGCGGGTCAGAGCCGATCAGGCGCCAAGTGACGGACCGTATGCCTACTTGGCCCAATCGCCCTGGCAGGTGCCGTGACGGCAATCGGTGCAGCGTCATGCATCGTCGGTCAGGTCCGCGACCGCGCTGAGCTGCTCTCTGGCCAAGTGCTCGAGCCCCTCCGCCTCGAACACTGCGGCCAATGCGGCACGCGCCCGCATCGAGCGCGGATCCAGAAGTACCCTCGCTATGGCTGCATCGGTGTCGGCCGCAGGAGCTCGACTGCCTCCTTCCGGCTGGGCTTCGGCAGAGGCGAAGGCTGCGAGCCTCGGATCCTCGAGCAGATCTGGGAGCACAGTCGCGTCCAAGGCGTGCAGCGCCGACGGTATCGACATGCGGTATCCCCCCGGAAAGAAGAGCCCCCGCTCGCGTGCACGCCGCGTTCGGGCCGCGACGCCAAGCGCCTGTACGAAAGTTGCCTCCGTGTCCAGGAAGCGGTGCTGAGCTGGGAAGGCCGCTTGATCCCAGGGCGGACACAGATAGAGACAGGCCGGGAGGGCCTCCGCCAAAAGCAGGGTATGAAACGCACTGCCAACGACCCCGGCCACCGCGCGACTGCCTTCCAGCATCGCGATTTGCTCGGCGAGCGTCATCGTCTCTGGATGGACGATCGTGACGTGGTCGGCCAGAATCCACTCGAGCAGTCCTTCGTCGTATGGAATCCGGTCGGGATCGAGCGCCGAGCGGCTCAGCCAAAGAACGTCGTGCCCGCGGCTGGGCGGAACCTCCAGCCCTCGGCGGGCGGATAGGTGGATGTCCCGGATCTCCGGAGCGATCCAGGCGTCGTGGCGCCAAGCCGGTTCCGCCACGAACATCCTTCGGAAGCGAACCACACCCTGCTCGGGGAGCTCCACCGTCGAGCCCCCAAAGCCATCGATCCAGTCACGGACGAATGGTGCAGCGTTCGGCCGAGTGAATACCACCGGCAGCCCCGCCAGGCTGTGTCCCGGGAGCAGAGGCCACAGACGTGCTATCGACTCGGTCAGGAAATGTCCGTAGTGCGGAGTGAGAGTGCCACCCCAGATCACGTCCTCCTCATACACGTGTACTACATCGCCGTCTGGCAGCCTTTCAGGCGAGCCACCGAAGGTGCGCCCCCCCTCGCCCAGTGCACGAAGCGTGTCCTGGGCGATGGATCCATCTGACTCATAGGCGACCGGAAGCGAACGGGTGACGAGGAGCTCTCGGGCCTTGGACACCGATAGGAATTCCTTGGGAAGCTCGTCGACCTTGCCACCCAGCTCCAGGGTGCCTCGAACAGGGGGCGGACTCATCTAGGTGTCGCAGCCTAGCTGCAGCCCCCAGCGGCTCCAGAGAAGGCGCCGGTTGGCCAGCTTCGTCTCGTGCGCCAGCTTGAAAGGCACTTCCCGCCGGGAAGAGGCAGGATGGTGGATCGCGAGCGAGCGCCCGCTGCACACAACTCGCATGCCCGCCGCGCGTAACTTCAGGCAGAAGTCGACGTCCTCGCAGCCGTAGAAGTAGCCGGTGGTGAAGCCGCCGACTTCGCCAAAGGTCGATTTCTCCACAAGCAGACAGGCAGCCGCGACGGCGTCGCACTCGACGTCTTCGCCAAGTGCCTCGTCAAGCGGATCGTCTTCCCAGCCACGCAGCACCGGCACGGCACGGTCTCCCTCGATGGCGAAGGTCAGGCCGCGGTGCTGCACGCCGTAACCGTGCGAGAAATCTAGCTCGTGCTCGTCATCCTGGCAAAGCAGCGTCGCCGCAACCGCACCGGCTCCTGACTCCCGCAGACAGCCGAGCAGCTCGCCGAGCCAACCCCGCTCGAAGGGCTCGATGTCATTGTTGAGAAAGAGCAGCAGCTCGCCGCCGGCGAGCTCGGCGCCCTGGTTACAGGCGTCGGAGAAGCTCTCGTTGTGAGCATTGGCGACGATCGAGATCGGGAATGGCGCATCGACGGAGCGGACGAGCTCCAGCGACTCGTCACTGGAGCCGTTATCGACGATGACTAGCTCCAAACGCCGGTAGTCGGTGTGCTCGATCAGCCCAGCAAGGAGGCGGCGTAGGTGTACTACCCCGTCACGGTTGAGGACTACGATCGAGACGAGGGGGAAGTCCGCCAGATCCGGAGCCGAGCCGAGCCGATCGCGAATCTCGGTCGCAAGCCTAGCTTTGGCCAGCATGGCTGCGACTATATCGACCCAGTTTCTTTACATTGTCCGGGTTGAATGCCCGATTTGCACGAGCCAGCTCAGCAGGCATCGTCCATCAGCCAGTATTGGGATACCGAGGTCGTTCCGGACTCCGTGGCAGATCTGCTCGTTACTTTCCGAGATCGCAACCCCGATTTCCATCACTGTGTCTACAGCGAGTCTGAGGCCGAGCAATTCATCGGCAAGCATTTTGGCTCACGCGAGCTCGCGGCATTCCGGGCGTGTGCGGTCCCCTCGATGCAGTCTGACTACTTTCGCTACTGCTCGGTACTGGCTCTCGGCGGCGTATACGCGGACGCGGACTACGTGTGTGCAAGATCCTTGCGGCCGCTGGTCGACCGGCCTGGGGGCGAGATATTCCTCGGACCCAGCACTCGATCGATCAATGGGCTGAGGATAAGAATGGTGTGGAGTGCATTCTTCGCATTCAGCCAGCCGGGGCATCCATTTCTCCGTCTGGCTCTGCAGATCGCCACCGCGAATCTGGAGGCGCGCATCGCCGAGCGAATCTGGCCGAAGGGGGAGAACGTGATCAGGGCCATCTGGCTCACGGTCGGCCCGGGGATATTCAGCCTCATGGGGCTCATCCGCGACCTGGGCTCGTTCGACGCGTTTATCGAGAAGAGCATCGGCACCCACGCCGAGTCGTTTGCGCACCTCTATTGCGAGGTGATCGGGGATTACGGCCGGCTCGTCGAAGCCTTCGGCGGGGTGCGCGTATCGCCTCACGAGAGCTTGGTCACCTGGGTCAGAGATCCTCAGTATCGCCTCCCGTACAAGGACACCGACTCCCACTGGCACAACGTCAGGACCGCGATCTTCAGATAGCGGCCAGCTGCTCGTCCACGTAGTGGCGGCTGCGTGGTTCGCTGGTGTCGAGATCCTCGTCGGTATGCGTGAACCGCAGCTCGGATCTGCTTGGCAGTATGAAGTCGCTCTCCTTCACTCGAGCGCGCCAGCCGTGCCATCCAGTCCGCACCTCGCGGGCGTCATACTCGCGCTGCACGTACTTCTCAACTGCGTGCGGAACGCCGAGAAAGAGGTAGTGCTTCATGAAAAAGGACTCCGGATACATCCGTAGCCCCGGGAACTGCACTTTATGGCCTCCAGATGAGGCGATCTCGGGCTCCGGGGCGGCACTTGCCTTCCACGCCCGCAGGCCATGGGGGAAAAACGGACAGAACGGATAGTAAGTTCGAAGGGTCTGCTGGAACTCGGGATGATCGTGGTCGGGGGCATCGCGCGTGGGCAGGAAGGTGAGCTCGAAGAAATTGACCGCGTTGTAATCCTGTCGGTCGACCTCTGCCAGCGCCTCGGCGAGCGTGCCCAGGCCGGCGGGCGGCAGACGCAGCTCGTCGGCGTCGGTATGGATAAACCAGTCCGCCTCCAGGTCGCGGGCCAGCTCCTCCTTGCGTCGCAGCAGCCTGCCCCATTCGTAGACCCCGTCACGCGGGAACTCCTCGATCCCGATCAGCCCTCCGCCATCGAGGAACCGTTCGGCGATGGCCACAGTCTCGTCGGTCGAGCAGTTGTCAACCAGGTAGGTCTCGACCCCCTGCTCGTGCAGGTGCTCGAGGCAGTCGCCGATGAAGCGCTGCTCGTTGTAAGTGGCAAGGAGGGCTACGACGCGCACGCGATCGCCACTCTCAGCGAAGCAGCTCGGACACGGTGACCGGTTGCAGGCCGCGCTCGAGCAGCGCGGGCACCAGGCGCTTGATCGCGGTAGACGTCGGCTCTCGGCTGTCGGAGTCACGCTTGTCGGACGAGATGCCGTCGTGCAGGCAGACGATGTCGCCCGGCTCGGCATTGGCCAGCACCGGCGAGAAGATCTGCTCCGCGGATGCGGCCGCCCAGTCGGCCGATCCGATCGAGCGCAGGATCACCGCCCGCGCTCCCGTTTCAGATGCCGCTTCGGCCACCCGCTGCGGCGCACTGAAGTAGGGGGGGCGGACGAGCGTCGGACGTGGCGCGCCCGCCGCCTCGATCGCGTCCGCGGTGCGTTCGATCTCCGCACGGATCTCGGCGCGACTCTGGCTGGAGGCGTCAGCATGGCTCCAAAGGTGATTGCCCACCTCATGTCCTCCTTCGGCCAGGGCGGCGACCGTCTCGGGCCGTTCTTCGACCGCCGCGCCGCGGAGGAAGAAGGTGGCATGGCAGCCGCATTCCTCGAAAGGCGCGGCGACCGCGGCCGTCCAGCGCGAGGGCCCGTCGTCGAAGGTGAGCGCGATCTCCGCCCGCCGCCGCGGTCCTCGGTGCACGATCTTCACCCCACCGTCCTCGCCGCCCGACGCCAGCTCTTCTCTCCGATCCGGGCGCACGACGTGGAAGCCGGGGGGTGCTGCCACGGTCCCGGGCTCACTCCACATCGTGGTGCTGATCATACCTTTGGGTACCCCCGGGTCTAGGGCCCGGTAATCTCAGGCGCGATGAGCCGCTGGTCCGATGCCGGAGCGTGGGTCGGGGACGGTCTGCGCCGGGAGGTCTTCTTCTTCCGCTCGGGGAGAGTGGATTTGTACGGCTCGCTATATGCAGCCGCGGAGCCCTCGCTGCCGATAGGGCTGGTTGCCTGCGGCTCCTGGGGGATAGAGGCGGACCGCACCGAACCGCTGATGCGCTCCGTCGCCCTGGCCACCGCGAGGCTCGGCGGCGCCGCATTCGTCTTTCACTATCCCGGCTATGGCGACAGCTATGGCGGGCTCGCCGACCTGACCCTGGTCGACCTTGGCGGGGCTGCCGCCGACGCGGTTGCGGAGGCCTCGCGCCGCTACCCGGATCTAGCCTGGTCCCTTGCCGGCTACATGTTCGGAGCGTCGGTCGCCTGCTTGGCGCTGCAGTACTCGGCGGCGCGGCTGCTCCTGCTCGTGCAGCCCGCGCTGCGGCCCAGCGCCTACTTCGCACGCCTCACCGAGAACCGACGTTCGCTGGCCCCGGGTTCCGGCTTGGTGAACGAGACGATCGAGGCCGGCACGGCCCCGGGGATGGCCTACGGCTACCCGGTCCCGCGCCATATCGTCGAACACGGAGAGGAGGCCGATGCGGCGGTCGCAGCGGCACTGGCGGCGTTCCCTGGAGAGGGGGCGATCGTCCGCCACCAGAGGCCGGTGGAGACCGATGCCGGTCCGCCCGGCTTCGAGCAGGTGGAGGTGGCGGGCGCCTGGCGCTTCGGCTCCCAGAACAACCCGAAGCTCGCCGCGGCGACGGCTGAGTGGTTGGACCGGCGCACTCGGGTTGCCGATCGATGAGCCCTCCACCGCGACAGGAGATCGAGCGAAAGCTGGAGCGCTTCGCCGTCGAGACCCTCGTCGAGGAGAGCTACGACGGGAGTGACCCCCTCTCGAGCGGTGCGGTCGACTCGCTCGGCATCGAGCAGCTCGTCGAGTACGTCGAGGAGGAGTTCGGCGTGAGGCTCGGCGACGAGGAGATGGCCGCGCAGCACTTCGAGAGCATTCCGGCACTGGCGTCGTTCGTCGACTCCAAGCTGCGCGGCGCGACGCTGTGAGCTCGCCCGCGACCATCCCGGAGGCCCTGTTCGCCACCGCCGAGCGGGGGGCCGGTGAATACGTGTTCCACCTCGAGGAGGGGCCCGTACGGCTCTCCTGCGCCGAGCTCGCCGAGCGGGCGTCTCACGGCGCCCGGCGCCTCGCCGCGCTCGGCGTCGAGCCCGGCGATGCGGTCGGCGTCCTCGGCCCCAACCGGCCGGAGTGGGCGGTGTGGGCATTTGCGACCTGGATTGCGGGGGCGGTCCTGGTTCCGGTGCAGATTCCGCTGCGCATCCGCGACCCCGCCGCCTTCCGCGAGCAACTGCACAGCCTCGTCGCGGCGGGTCGCTGCCGTTGCGTCCTCGCCGACCCCGAGTTGTCCGCGCTGCTCCCCGCTGGGGTTGCGGTCCCCTGGGACGAGGCGGGCGAGGAGGCTTCCGAGCAGAGCGTCGCGCCTCTGGCGGAGGGGGCGGCGGTGGTGCAGTTCACCTCCGGCAGCACGGCAAGGCCAAAGGGCGCGCTGCTGACCCATGCGGCAGTGATGGCGCAGGTCGTCGACGTTCTCCACAGCTATCGCTACGAGGACGGCTCCCCCCGCTCGGTGCTCAGCTGGACGCCGTTCTTCCACGACCTCGGCCTGTTCGCCAACCTGGTCCAGCCGGCCTTCTCGGGCGCGGTGGTCCACCAGCTCCCCACCGAGTGCTTCGCCAGGGACCCGGCCGAGTGGTTGCGGTTGGTGGAGCGGACGCGTGCGGCCCTCACGGTCGGGCCCTCGAGTGCCTTCGGCAGCGCGCTCAGGGCGGCCGGCCGCCGCGGCGAGAGGCCCGACCTGAGCTCACTCGAGATCGCTTACTTCGCGGCCGAAGGCGTCGACCCCGCGGTCGCCCGGCGCATGGTCGAGAGCGCTGACGGCTTCAACCTCGATCCGGCGGCGCTCGGATCGACGTACGGCCTGGCCGAGGCGGTGATGGCGGTGTCCTACTCGACCGCCGGCACGGGCCTGCGCTTCGATCGTGTCTCCCTCGAGGAGCTTGCCGGCGCCGGGGTCCCCGTTCACGCCGGCGATGGCCCGGCGCGGGTGCTGGCTTCCTGCGGACCGCCGCTGATGGACCTCCGCATCGTCGACCGGGACGGCGACGAGCTTACCGAGCGCTGCGTCGGCGAGATCCAGCTTCGCGGAGCCTCGCTGATGAGCGGCTATGTCGGCGCCGCGGCACCCGATCCCTTCGTCGACGGCTGGCTGTGCACCGGCGACCTCGGCTATCTCGCCGGCGGCGAGCTGCACGTCACCGGCCGGGTCAAGGACATCGTCATAGCCACCGGCCACAACTACTACCCCGAGGACTTCGAGTGGGCGGCCGGACGGGCCGAGGGCGTGCGTCCGGGCCGTTGCGTCGCCTTCAACCTGCGCGGCAGCGAGGACGTGGTGGTCTTGGTCGAGGCGAGGGATTACCAGGCCGGGGCCGCGAGGCGGCTGGAACGCGAGGTGAAGAGGGAGATCGTCAACGCCGTCGGCATTCGCCCCAGTGACGTCGTGGTCCTGCCGCCGGGAGTGGTTCAGAAGACGACGAGCGGCAAGCTGCGCCGGGCGGAGATGCGTCAGGCGTATGCGAGCGGCACGCTGTTTGCAGGTGTCCCTTGACCGACCACGCGATTCTCATCCCCACCGAGGAGGGCGTGGTGGGCGGCATCGTGAGCCAGCCCGACCACGAGCAGCGGGCGGCGCTCATCCTCCTGCCGGGGTATGGTCGCCCCGCTCGCTCCGGGGTGAATGCGTTCTGGACGCGCACGGCGCGTGCCTGCGCCGAGCTCGGCCTCGTCACGCTCCGCACCGACTACTCCCGCGAGGGAGAGACCCTGCCGATCGGCGAGGGGGGGAGTGGGCAGATCTGGAAGAGGGACCTGGACCTGCACATCCTTCAGCAGATCGTTCCCTGGTTCCGCCAGCGGGCGGGAGACGTGCCGCTGCTTCTCGCCGGCATCTGTTCGGGTGCACGGCTGGCGATCGAGCACGCCGGCAGCGAGCCAGAGGCGGTGGCTGAGACCTTTCTGATCGTGCCGCACCTGAAAGCGCTGGCTCAGCCGGGAAGCGAAGGAGCGGCCCAGTCGGCAGGCCTGGACGCCGTCGACCCTCTGGTCGTGGACCGTATGCGGGCGATCCTCACTCGGGCGCCGAGTTGGATCCTCGTCGGCGAGTGCGACTCACCCGACGTGCCAACGCTCCAGCGTCTGGTCGGCCCCACGCCCCATCCTCTCGAGGTCGAGGTGGTGCCTGCTACCGCCCTCCACCTCCTCGACCAGCCACACCTCCAGGACGAGGTCGCCCGTCGCCTCGCCGCCCGCCTGTCGCGCGCTCTCGCCGTAGCAGCCTGACACGCCGGTACGCTTACTTAACTCAGAAAACCTTGAGTTAAAGGTAAATTCGCGGTATCCCGGTTGGCATTCCCAAGGGGGAAATCCAACCAATCGAAAGGAAAAGAAGATGACTCGCAATCTCAAGATCCTTGGCCTTGCTCTCGTCGCGGTCTTCGCGATGAGCGCAATGGTCGCATCGGCCGCCTCGGCTCAAGGGAAACTCACATCGGACGGCCCGGTGACACTGAAAGCGACGGAAACAGGGGCCATAACCGCAAACGCCCAGACAGCGTTCACACACACGACCGTATGTCCGGGCAGCACGATCACAGGGCATAAATACAACGTAACACCGCACGGACTGATCGCCTCCGGAGAAACCACAGCTACACTCACGCCTCACTACAACCAGTCTGCCTGCCAAATAGTCGATCTGGGTGTTCCAATGACAATTACAATGAATGGCTGTGACTTCGTACTCCACGTTGGCGCAACAGTTGGGACCAAATACGAAGTATCCACAGATATAGTGTGCCCGGTAGGCAAAGTCATCGAACAAGAGGTCTACAGCAGCAGCTCAGAGGCGCTCAAACTCTGCACGATTACAGTCAAAGCGCAGGCAGGCATTAAAGGTGCGGCGGGTGCCCCGGTGCTGGCGCAAAACACAGCAGCGGGCGGCGGTACACAGGACGATCTCGACATCACCGGGACGTTTAAAGGCATTCATGCCGAAAGGCACGGTTTGTGCAAAGGCGAAGGCGGACACCCCGACACAACCAACACCGCCGAACTCCACATCGACACCACAGTCAAGGGCTACAACAACCTAGGCGTAGAGACAGGCGTCACAATCAGCGACTAGCGCATAGCGCGTCAGCTGAGGAGCAGTAGAGAGAAGCAGACAACGAGGCCGGGAGCCCCGGCCTCGTTGCTGTGCAGCCGGGAACGGCGAGCAGCAGCGCCACGCCCGCTAACACCCCGGTTCTCCAACTTAACTCAAAATCTCTTGAGTTAAATCGATTAGGGCGCTATCGGTTAAGGCAGCTCCCCCAAGGGAGCTAACCCAACCGAAAGGAAAGAGAAGATGACTCGCAATCTCAAGGTCCTGGGCCTTGCTCTCGTCGCGGTCTTCGCGATGAGCGCGGTGGTGGCATCGGCCGCCTCGGCTCAAGGGAAAATCACATCCGACGGCCCGGTGACACTGAAAGTAACGGAAACAGGGATTAAAATCGTAAACGCCCAGACATTCTTTACACACTCGGTCGCCTGTCCGGGCAGCACGATCACAGGGCATAAATACAACGTAACACCGCACGGGCTGATCGCGTCCGGCGAAACCACAGCTACACTCACGCCTCACTACAACCAGTCTGCCTGCCAAATAGTCGATCTGGGTGTTCCAATGACAATTACAATGAATGGCTGTGACTTCGTACTCCACGTT